>JAEEGL016951975.1_pt1 | contig 26580 bp, 19 predicted proteins | sample 9134231 | NCBI WGS metagenome assembly JAEEGL01 (sample SAMN16246548, study PRJNA631951) | gut metagenome | biome: gut microbiome; feature: rumen; material: fiber-attached | host: Bos | place: Iran: Karaj | collected 2018-10 | reverse complement strand
GTATTATCTATTTTATTTCTTTGTAATGGAGATATTTGTACTGTATTAAATCCTTGTCTAGAAATAATAGGTAATAATTTTTTTATATCTTTTAGAGGACAATCAAATAAACTTAGTATTCTATTCATATATAATACCTTTCTATATATATTTTATCATATAAAAAGACACTATAAGTGTCTTTTTATTATAATAGATATTGTAATAATGCTATTAATGCTACTATAGGAGGTATTATCATAAAGAATATCATTCTACTATTATTTCCTTTTTCATATATTTTATCTGTTTCTGGATTATAGTATACATCTACTTCTTGACCTATATTATATCTTTTTTGAGTAGTACCTCTTGATGATAGATATTTCTTTTTTTCATGATTATATTTAAATGATATTTCTGGTATATAGTAATTCCACATAAAGTTATTATTATCTGTTTCTGATCTTATATGATATTCTATTACATGTCCTTTTAATTTAATATATTTATCTTTATCTTTATTATAATATGGATCATAGAATACAAATATTGCTGAATACCAGAAACATGTTGCAGATATAAGTAATAATACTTGTAATATAGTAGTATTAAATATTGAATGTAATACTGCAAATACTATCATTATTATACAGAAATATACTGCTGTAAATAATTTTTTACTTCCTTCATCTTTTAGATTTAATTCATCTATTAATTCTTGTGTTTTAGTATTATATTTACAATTTATTTTAGTATCTATTTTATATATTCCTTCATCTAATTGATTATATACTTTTAATATTTTAGTATATTTAGATCCTAGATATTCAAATTCTACTTCTAATTCTATATGATTATCTATTATAGAGTTATCTTTTTTTAATTTATTATCTATTCTTTCTACTTTCTTAATAGTACCAGTTACTGGTACTCCATTTTTACTATTACTTATACTTTTTCTTATTAAACTATAGAATGCGTATACAGTTAATAATGATGCAGCTAGTACTATTATTCCAAATATTATTAATCCTATTATAATTATTACATTTAACATATTTATCACTCCAATTATATTTTATCATAAAAAAGACTTTTATGATTATATTCATAAAAGTCTTGTTCTATTAAGTTTAATCCGGAATTTTATTCGTCTTGACGAATTAAACCATCTTTTTTAGATGAGAACTACTCCCTCTTAAGTAACTTAATTATATCATAAAATGGGAGTTTTTTCAAATTTACATATTAATACTATTAATGTTATAATAAATATAGGAAGGCATATATAAGTGCTAACCTAGTTGGTTTCGCACTCAATTATGAGTGCTTTTTTTTATTATTAATGATTATTATTTAATAATTTAGTATACTATATATAGTAGGTGGGTATATGTCAGAGAGATTAGATGTAAGTGAAAAAGTAGATGAACTATATCAAGAATATTTAAAGAAAATATTAGATTTAATATTTAATAATCCTAGTAGTACTATATCTGAAGATAATAATACATATGATAGTAGTATTTTTGAAAAAGTATCTAGATGTATTCAAGGGCGTTATGAATTTAACTTTAAAGATAAAAATGGGAATATATTAAGTCCTGATTTATGGTTTAATCAATTAGGAACTTTTAAAAATGGATATGCATATGTTTTTAAAGATATGAAATATAACTTTATAGATACTAAAGGTCATTTATTAAGTCCTAATGTATGGTTTGATTGGGTATGGAGTTTTGAAAATGATTGTGCAAAAGTTAAAAAAGATGGTAAATATAACTTTATAAATACTAATGGCAAATTAATAAGTCCTGATATATGGTTTGATAGTGTTTTTGATTTTGTAGATGGTTATGCTAAAGTTGAATTAGATGGTAAATGTAACTTTATAAATAATAAAGGTGAATATTTAAGATCTGATGTATGGTTTGATGATGCTAATAGTTTTCATGAAGGTTATGCTACTATAGTAAAAGATAATCAACATAACTTTATAGATACTAATGGTCAATTACTATCTACTGATATATGGTTTGATTGGGTTGGAAATTTTAAAAATGGTTATGCTTGTGTTTGTAAAAACAAAGAATACAACTTTATAAATAATAAAGGACAATTTCTATTTCCTAATTTATGGTTTGAATATGCTGAAAGATTAGATAATGGTTGTTCTATAGTTAAAAATAATAATAAATATAATATAGTAAATACTAATGGTAAATTATTAAGTCCTAATTTATGGTTTGATAAAGTAGAAGGAACATTTGAAAATGGTTATGCTATTGTTTATAAAGATAACAAATATAATTTTATAAATATTAATGGTGAATTATTACTAGATAATTGGAATCCTGTAAATAAGAAACATTTAGAAATAAAACCTATATCTAAAAATTTTATTGAATATAAAAATAGAATATTATGTATAACTAGAGATTTAAATGATTTTGAAATAAGAAGAACTTTATTAGGTGGATATAGATGTATTAATAATAAAGTTAATGATAGTTATAATGTTAAATATCAACCTATTAAAATATTTGGTATTAGATATACTTTATGTTTAAAAGATAAGAATATATATTTATATGATAGAATATTAAATCAATATACTATTCTTGGTGATATATATAATATTGAATTTGATGATAATTTTATATTTGATAAAAAGAATAATAAAGTATATTTAATATATGAAAATAAAGAAATGTTAGATATTACTGATTATTATAATAGATATTTAAAAGATAGTAATAATATAAGTATTAATAGTGGTGTTACTGATATATTTACTAGAGATGAATTTAGTCTTAATAAAAGAGATGAAATTGATAAATTAATAGAAAAATATAAAAAAAGAATTATAGAGAGAAAGAAAAAAGAAGAGACTGAAAAGAAAGAAAGAGAATTAAAAAAAGCTCAAGAAGATGCTAAGAAAAAAGATGAGTTAAGAAGAGCTGAACAAAAGAAAGAATTACAAAATCTTTCTAGTGTATTAAAAAGAATTAAAGAATTAGATAAAGATGGAGAAAATGAGAAAATAAGTGGTTTTGATGAAGATGATTTATTTATTGATGTAGAAGATCATAGAGAAATAAGAAGTTTTTATTTAGAAACTGGATTATTAAGGTATATAGATCTTAATGGTATATCATTTAAGAATGTTAAAATAGCTGGAATAGATTTTAGAGGATGTAATATAGATTTAAGACCTGATGAAGTTTATGAAAAAGATTTAAAAAATTGTAATTTTGAAGGATTATATATAAGTCCTTTAATGAATTTTAAAGATGTAGATATAAGAGGAGCATTATTTAGTGATGATAATGATCCTAGAACTATAGATAGAATGAATATATTTTTTAAAGATGCTATATATGATAGTACTACAAAATATAATGGTATATCATTTAATGAATTATATGGTGAATGTAAAAAATTACCAGATAAAAAGGACATTTAAAAAAGACACTAATAAGTGTCTTTTTTTGTTAGTCCTAGTTTTTGATACATAGATTCTTTTTGTGCTTCTTGTCTTTGTTGATTTACATATTTAAATATATTAGCATCTCTAAAGTCTCTTTGATCTGTTATCTCTTCTCCTACTCTTACAAAGTTAGGTAGTTCTACATTAGTAGAGTTAGTTACATCTCTTTCTAATGTTATTAATGATGTATCATGATAGACATCTATTCTATATCTTTCTCCATTATAGATAAAGTTATATCTTGTTTTAGTTATTGGTTTATCTTCTATTTTACCTAATTGTTCTGTAAAGACATCTTCAGTAATATTTCTATGTCTTGTTGTTTTAGTTCCATCTGGATTATATTTAATAATAGTATATATATAGTAATCTGAACCTGATATTGTACTTTTTCTATATAGTTCATCAAATCCTATATCATAACAAGTTGCAAATTCACATATTTCTTCTTCTAACATATGTACTCCTAGGTAATTACATAGTAGTCTATAGTTAATACTATTTACTTTATATTTTCTTTGTTGTATTACTTCATTCTCTCCTAAGAATGCTCTTATTGCATTACCTACTCTATGTATCTTTTCATCAAATAAGCAATCATTACCAAATATTTTTAAGTTTGGATGGTTACTCCATGTTTCCATGGTTCTTTTATCTTTTTCTCTTGCTTCTTCTGGTGTTTCTATTCTTGCAGTATTATTAGCTGTTGTATAATACTTTTCTTGTCCTTGGGCTGCTGTTACTAAGTGTAATACTAAATCATATCTTGATAATATTTGTGCTTCTGTAATACCTCTTTTATCTATCATAGCTTTAAATTCATCATCTGTTAGATATGCTCTATTATCTAGTATTCCTCTATCATATAGTATTACTACTTTTTCATTTTGACAGGCATTAGCTGCCATATCTCTTATTCTTTCTTTACTTAGTTGTGCTTCTAATACGATAGTTTGAAAATCTAATATAGGTAATTTATCTAATTCATTACCAAATGGTTTTACTCCATCATTAATTAATTCTGTAGCAGTTTCATTTACTACCATTACTGTATATCCTTGTGTTCTAAATATTTTAGATATTTCTTCTAATGCGGTGGTCTTGCCTCCGCAAGGTCCACCAGTTATAACTATTCTTAGAATTTTTTTCATTATATACCCTCCTTATTATAAAAAATTCTATTTATTATTTAGTTCTATATCATCTCCTTTTTAGGGTAAAAAAAAACATATATTATAAAATATATGTTTTATTACCAATAATAGATTTTGAACAATAATGACCCATAAGTGAATCATAACAAGACTTATAATTACACATATAGATCACCACCTTTTTATATGGGATTCTCTTGGTGTTAAGCAACATTTTAATACTTTTTTTTATTTTGTCAATTATTTCTTAATAAAAAAGCAGATAAATCTGCTTTTTTAATATATTGCTAATGTTGCTAAAGAATAATTGTGGTATGAATGGAAATTACTTTGATAATATACTTGTGCTGATGTTATCTTAATATGTCCCTTTGATGCTACTATTACTGCTGCTTCATATTCAATATGAATTCCACTATCTGCTATTCCGTAACCATTAGCATCTAAATATTGGGAAACGTAATTACCAGCTTTATCACCTGTATCTAACATTAATACTATAGGATTTGGATCATTATTTAATTGAGTCATTAAATTAGAGAAATGGGTATTATAACAATTTCCACCTCCAATTTGACCGGTGTAGAACGATATAGCTACTCCATTTATAGTATATACTGCTTTGGATAGTTTACTATTTTGATAACCATATGGTTCTGAAGAACAAGAGTTACTTAATGTTAATTCTTGTTGAGCTGTACCATTGAATGGCCTCTTAGTTAATATTGTATTATATCTATATGCACCAGTTCTTGCAGTAGTTTGAAATCCTGGCAAATTATTTATTAATTGGGCTAAAGTTCCAAGGTTACCATTTCCAGTATCTACTTCTTGTAGTCCAATTATATCTACTTCTGATCCATTAATTATTTGTGCTAATTCTTGTGGTGTTCCTCTACTGAAACCTGATATATTAAATGTTCCAACATTTACTGTTTTACCCCAACGAGCGTATATTGTTGTGCTTGTTGTCATTACTGTATTATATTTTACTTCTGCTCCACCTGTAGTTGATGTATACCAGCCAAGGAATGAATATCCTGATCTTATTGGTTCTGGTATATTTCCCATACTATTTGCAGATTGCAGATTTTTAACGCAAGTATTACCATTTAAAGTATAACCATTATTACATGTTTCACTTGTCCAGCTTCCACCATTAGGATTAAGTATTATTGTTAAGAATGTTCCTGCTGTAACCCAACGTGCATATAATGTTTGGTTTGTTGCTAATGTATTTAAATATGTAGTTGATGTTACTTTTGTTCCACCACTAGATGCTGTATACCATCCATCAAACGTACTTCCTGATTTGGTTGGTGTTGGTAATTCAGCAATTATAGTACCAGTAACAGTTTTAGTACATGTTGTTCCACTAAGATTAGCTGGACTTCTACAAGTTGTACTATTCCATGGATTTCCACCATTTACATTAAACGTTATAGTATAGATTTGTTGTGGTGCAGCTGTCCAATGAGCATATAGTGTTTGGCCTGTTGATAAACTATAAGTTGTTGTACTAGTAATTTTAGTACCTCCACTAGATGATGTATACCATCCTGCAAATGAATAATTATTTCTTATTGGTATTGGTAGATCTCCATATTGTCCACCTTTTGCTACACTCTTATAACAAGTAGATCCATATAATGTGAATGGTGAAGAACATGTAGCTGTTGTCCACTCAATTCCTCCATTTACATAGAATGTAACTGTATAACTTGTTGTTGACCATTGAGCATATAATGTTTGATTGCCATTAGAATTAAATGTTGATGAAGATGTTACTTGAGTACCTCCAGTAGAACTTGTAAACCAGCCTACAAATGAATATCCACTTCTAGTTGGTGTTGGTAATGTTCCATAAATACTTCCACCAGCTATTGTCTTTTTACAAGTAGAACTTGAAAAACTAAAGCCATTAATACATGTTGAACTTGACCAACTACCTCCATTAGGATCTAATGTTAATGTATAAGTTATTTCTTTCCAATGAGCATATATTGTTTGATTATTTGATGAATTAAATATAGATGAAGTTGTTATTTTTGATCCACCTGTAGCTGATGTAAACCATCCTTCAAATGTATGTCCTGTCCAAGAAGGTGTTGGTAAATTACCATATGAACTTCCTGGAGTTAATTCTTTTTTACAAGTAGTTCCATTAAAGCTATAATCACTTCCACAAGAAGAACTTGTCCATGTATTACCACCATTTACATTAAATGTTACTGTACGAGTTACTTCTTTCCAATGAGCATATATTGTTTGATTAGATGATGAATTAAATGTAGATGAACTTGTTACTAATGTTCCACCACTTGCTGATGTATACCATCCATCAAAATTATATCCATTTCTTGTTGGTGTTGGTAAACTACCATATGTTCCTTTTTGAGTAATATTCTTTTTACATGTAGTTCCTGATAATGTATATAAACTATCACATGTAGATGAATTCCATGCACTTCCTCCATTAACATCAAAGATTAATTCATGATAATCTTCTGACCAATGTGCATATAATGTTTGATTACTTGTTATATTAACTAGTGATGAACTAGTTACTTGTGATCCACCACTTGCTGATGTATACCATCCACTAAATGAATAATTAGTTCTTGTTGGATTTGGTAATGTTCCATATACTGCATTACCAGTTACTGTCTTTTGACATGTACCACTAGATAATGTAGCTCCACAAGTAGAACTTGTCCATGCATTACCTCCATTTAAATCAAATGTAATTGTATAATTAGCTGGTTTTTCTTTTACTACGATAGTAATAGTAGCTTTTTTACCTTCTTCTGTTTCTACAGTTATTTTTGCAGTTCCTGCTTTAATAGCAGTTACTTTTCCTGTTTTAGATACTGTTGCTACACTTTCATTACTACTAGTCCATTTTAATTCTCCTAATACTGCATTAGTTGGTTCATATAGTAAACTTAGTTTAGTAGTTTTTCCTTCTATTAATTCTTTTTTACTTGTTCTAAAATATATTTTCTTTAATTTATTATCTGTTGTTTCTTCTATTACATATACTGTTATAGTAGCTGTTGCATCATCACTATTTGTTACTGTAATAGTTGTAGTACCTATACTATTTCCTTCAATTAAGCCATCTTCTGTAACACTTGCTATATCAGGATCTTCACTAGTCCATGATATAGTCTTTTCTTCATCTTCTGGTACATTTCTAGCTATTACGTAAATAGAACCACCTTTTTTAAGATATACTTCTGTTTTTTCTACCTCTACTTGTGATTTTAATTCTGTTTCTTCATCATATACTACTACTTTTAAAGTAGCTTGTACTCCACCTTCACATTTTGCTGTAATATATGCTTCTCCTGGACTATTTGCAAATACCATTCCATTATATACTGTTGCTATATCTCCATTAGATGACAACCATAATATTTCTGGTTCTGTTGGTACTGATGAATAGATAGTATAAATAATTTCTTGTTGATCTCCTACATGTAGTTCCATATTTTCAGTATCAAATATTAATTTATCTATCTTATTTATTCCTACTTCTCTTTTTTTAAGTATCTTTACCGTATATGCACCTATTTTAATAGAGAATTTATCTGACTTTCCTATTTTTCTTACAATAGTAGTTTCTCCTTCAGAAATAGCTACTGCTTTTCCATCATCTATTTTTACTATTTCACTATCTTCACTATCTAGATAACAAAAATTATTTCCTATTACAGGTCCACAATCTATATTTTGATCTTCACCTATTGTTAATTCTATAGTCTTTTCATTAAAGTAATTTATAAATAATATTGCTATTACTAATATAAGGATTAAGAAAGCTAATTTTTTAAATAAACTTGCAAAGAAACTTGGTGTATCATCTTCATAATCATCTTCATCATGTTGTACATATTCTATTTCTTGATCATAGAATCCATTATTATTATATGTATTAGTATTCTTATTATAAGTATTAGTATTACTATTATATGTATTATTAGTACTAGTATTGTTAGTACTATTATATGTATTATTACTAGTATTAGTATAAGTATTAGTATTATTATATGTGTTATAGGTATCTGTATTATTGTAATTATTTGTATTATTATATGTGTTGTTATTATTATATGTATTATTAGTATAGTTAGTATTATTATAATTGTTATTATCATAATAATTATTATAGTTATTATAGTTATCGTAATTATTATAATTCATATCATTATTATTTTGATATGGATCATTATAATAGTCACTATAGTTATTATAATTATAGTAGTCGTTATTATAATTATTGTCATAATACATATCATTATTCATATCATTATAATAGTTGTTATCATAATATGAATTATTGTTATAGTTATTATTCATATTATTCATATTATTATGATTGTTATTGTTTTGATTATTACCATAATTCATATTCTAATACCTCTATTATAATTATATATCTTTATTTAAAAAATAAAAAGACTCTTATGAGTCTTTTTTTATTTAGTCATATCTAAATATTTTAAATAAATATTTATTAGTTCTTTTTCTAAGATAAAATCTCCAGTACTAGGGTTAATTATAATACCTTTATAATCTTCATTATAGATTTCTTTTATTACTTTTTCTAATTTAGTTCTTTTTAATGTTTCATATTTTATATCTTTTATTTGATCTCTTTGAGTAAATAATAGTATATATTTATGTTTTATTATTATTTTATTATATGCTATTGGTATTAAGATATTATATTTCTTTAAGTATTCAAATATTAGTGTTAGATCTTTATCTTTAGAATTAATTATATTAGTTAATTCGTTCTCCATAATCTTATTTCCTTATGTAATTCTAATGAATTTGCCCATCTTAGTAATTCTTTATTAGATTGGACTATTTCTTTATATAGTTCTGATTCTGATTTAGTAGTACCATTTGGTCTTTTTCTAGATATATTTTTTGATATAGATATACCATTATCATATCTTAATAATCTAAATCCATTTGGTAATGTTTTAAAACAATAATCTATATTAAATGCTACATATACACATATAGTATCAGTTATAAATTCAAAATAGATGTTTTTACTATCTATTTTATTTATTATAATAGTTTTTCCTTGTTTATACATTATATATAGTAATTCTTTTATTTGTTCTTCTAATGGCTTATTAGGTACTATTCTATAAGCACCTCTATGGGATATAGCTAATCTTTGGGAATGGCCTGAACAACTTGCACTAGTTTTATATCCTTTTGTATTTAATACAGATAATGTCGGTGCTATTAATGTATCACAATGTAGATATCCTTCTGGATTATCAGTTATTTCACCAGTAGATAAATCTATATAGGTTGTATCATCTACTTTCATATTACCACCTGATTAAATTATATCATTTATTTTATATTTTTTGAAATTAAGTATTAACAAATAATTTTTAGGTGATATCATATAGGTATGGAGATAATATTGTTAGAAAGGAGGTATATTTATATTATATTATCTTAAATATTTAAATATAAAGTGAGGTATTTATGAAAAAGAAATTAATTTGTTTATTAGTAATATTACTTATTATAGGTGGTATTATTGCTTTCTTTGTTTTAAGAGATAAAGATGATAATGAAGAAAAAGAAATGATTACTATCAAGTTTGATGTTGATGGTGGAGAACCTGTTGATAAGATGGAAGTTGAAAAAGGTTCTAAAGTAGAATTACCTACTACTGTTAAAGATGGTTATAATTTTGCTGGTTGGTATGATAAAGATGATAATAAAGTAGAAGATAATACTAAATTTAAGAAAAGTACTACTTTAAAAGCTAAATGGGAAGAAATTCCTGAAGATGTTAAGACTATGGAAGTAAGTTTTAATACAAATGGTGGTAATAGTATTAAGACTGTTACTATGGAATGTGATAAAGGTATTACATTACCTGCTAATCCTACTAAGTCTGGTTATACTTTTACTGGTTGGACTTTAAATGGTAAAGTTGTTAAAAAAGGCGACGTTTTGGAATGTAAAGATGTTACATTAGTTGCTAATTGGAAAAAGAATGAAGAAAAGAAACCAGAACCTAAACCTGAACCTAAACCTGAACCAAAAGTATCATATTCTTGTAGTGAAGGTACTCTAGATGGTACTAAATGTGTTATTACTAAAGATGCTACTGGTAAATGTAGTGGAGAAAGAGAATATGAATATGATGGTAAATGTGTAACTTTAACTTATAAAGATAGAAAAGATCCTGAATATACTTGTGGAAAAACTACTGTACATACAGGTGGTGGACATACAGAAGAAGTACAAGGTGAAATATTTAAAATGGGAACTAACTATTGTTTCTTTAAAATAGTAGAAGATTCTTATGAAAATAATCAATCTAATTGTACTAGTAGAGGTCATAAATGGAATAGTATTAATAGTAAATGTTATTACTATAGAGGAGATGCTAATCAATTTGTTACAAGTTCTTGTAATCATTTAAGTGGATATAGTTATATAAAAGATCCTAATTCATATCAAGGTGTAAATGGCTTAAATGGTGGTTGCTACCCTATTAAAGATAAAACATATAGTTGTGATAGTGATTATACTTTAAATGGTACTAAATGTACTAAAACAATAGATGCTACTAAAGTAGAAGGTTAATAAAAAAAGAAGTATTATATACTTCTTTTTATTTGTTTTCTAATCTTAATACTTTAGTATTATGTTTATTATTTAATGTACAGAAGTAATTACCATTAATAACATCATTATTCATAATATAATCTTCTGGTAATATACTTTTTAATTCTGCTATTAATACTAAATTATCTTTATAGTTTTCATCATTAATAGTACCATATACTCCTAATGATATATCATAATCTTTTCTTTGAGCTAATTCTAACCAATGAGATAATTCTTCTCTATCAGGATTAGTTGTTAAATAGATTCTTTCTTTAGGTACTATTGGTTGTTTTTTATTGTATATTATTGGTGTAGAACCTACTATTGCAAATGTAGTTGGTTCTTTACCTAATGTTTTTGCATAAGGAGAATATACTGTTAATTCATTATCTGCTATTGAATCATATTTACCTTTATTTATTTCTGCTGTAGGTAGAAAGTTATAAAAACCTAATTCTATTAAATAACTTTTAAATTCTTGAGTTATTATTTGATATTCATCTAACCATTTTAAGAATTCTTTATAATGGATTCTATATGTTAATAGATTATATTTAATTCCAGTTACTTTACAATAATATTTATATAGTTTTAATAAATAATTATATAACATAATATTCCTCCTTTTTTAGAATATATATTATATATTATTTATTTTATTTTGTAAAAAAGAAGTATATTTTAATATACTTCTTTTATATTAGTTAATACATAGTCATAATCTTCTTGATTATAGATAGTATCACAATATGGACATCTTCCACTATTATTAACATCTATAGATGATCCACATCCAGGACATTTTTTTGTTTTACTTTCAGATGTATTTAATGATTTAGACAATGTTAATAGATATTCTGTTCTTTTTGGTTCTTTACTACCTATTATTTTATTATTAGATAGATTTAATTCATATGTTATATATTCTATTCTTAATAATACTTCTATTATATTTTTATTATCTTTAACATATAGATCTTTTATACTACTATTATATATATCTATAGAACTATATACTTTTTTTATTTTTTTATCTTTATAACTATCTATTATATTTTGTGTTTCATGATATAGACTATCATCCATAAAATGATCTATTTCTTTTAAAGTATCTTTTTCTATAGAATTTAAATATTTTATAAAGATATTTCTTACTTTAGATAAGAAGAATTCTTCATTAAATGATACTTCTTTATATTTTTTAACATCTATATCTCTTTTACTACTTAAAATAAATATATTAGGTAATGTATTTATAATAGAATTACAATATGGACATGTTGTCATATTAGTTGTTATTTTTAATTCTGATCCACAATTAGGACATATTGTTATATTATTATTTTTAGATTTTAAAAATATTAATTTATAATCATTAGGTATTCCATTAATGTTTACAGATAAATATGTATGTACTATTACACAATCTTTAGTACTAGTTACTTTATATATTATTATGTCATTTATTTTATATGTATTATTACTCTTTTTATTATTTAATTCTTTATTTTTTAATTCTTCATAATAGACGTTATATAATTCATTAGTACATAGATATTTTAATTTCTTATAATTATATGTATCACAAGCATCTTGTACTCCCATATATGTATTTATTATTTCATTTTTTAATTTATTTAAATCATATGTAGGTAGATACTCTTTTAATTCATATAATGTTATATCTCTATGTTCTCTTGTAAATTTATTACTTTTAGAAAATATTAATGTAATTACACCTTTTATTAAAGATATAAAGAATAGTATATATACTACTGTAGTTATTATTCCCATTAACATAGTATCAAATCTAGCACTAGATACTGCATCTGTTTTTATATTACTAATATTATTATCCATTACTGTTATAAGTAACAATAATATAAAAAACAATATTACTATTATATGTTTCTTTTTCATACTATCCCTCTATTATATTATAACAAAAAAAGAGACTATTTAGATAGTCTTTTTTCAAAATCTCCTTCTACTCCTACAAAATCACTTTTTGTTAAAAATACATCTTCATTTGTTACTTTAATATACTTTTCTAATTTATGTAATTCATATCTAGTTAATACTACATATGTTATATATGTATCTGTTTGATTATGACCTGTTCCTTTCCACCAAGTAGCTCCTCTTTGTAAATCATCTTTGATAAATTTTAATAATTTAGTTGGTTTTGTTTTAGAAAATATAAATGCACTACTAGATATATTTTGTTCATGTAATTTATCTAATGAGATATTTTCTATTATTGAATATAGTATTGAATATATCATAGTAGATAAACCATATGCTATTCCACTTATACCAAATATAATCATATTGAATACTATAGCATTTCTTCCTACACTTACTTTTTTATATTTATTAGATAATACTATTCCTACTATATCTGTTCCTCCTGTAGATCCTGTTGATGATAATATAAAGGCACATCCTATACCAGTAAGTGTTCCACCTATTAAGACATTAGTTATCATTTCTTCTACTATCATTTTATCTGGTATAGGTATTAATAGTAATGCTATTGTTTGAATTATAATAGTATAAATAGTTCTAGAACAGAATGATTTACTTATTTTAAAGAAAGCTAATATAAACAATGGTACATTTATAAGAAAATATATAATACTAGTCATATTTAATGTAGTGTTAAATAAATAATCTAATAATTTATTGATTAATTGTGCTAAACCAAATACTCCTCCACTATATAGATTAGTTGGTTCTATAAAGAAATTAATAGCAAATGAAAAGATTATTACTCCTATAGTATTTAATATTAATTCATTTATATTCCATTTAAATACTTTATATAAGAACTTATTCATAATTATTCTCCTTTAACAGCCAATTGATTATATCAACTTTATTATATTTATTCAATAGATATTATGTGTTATAATATTTGTAGGAGGACACATTAGTGTCACCTAATTATGATGATGCGTTCTAAGGAACGCTTTTTTTATGTTCTATCATAATTTTGTCAGAATGAGAAGAATGATAATAAGTAATATAAAGATTAAAAAATCTTTTTTCTCTTTAAAAAAAGAACACTTATGTGTTCTTTTATTTATATAGATTAGTATTATCTACTATTAGTTTATCTTGTTTATATTTAGTTAATGCTCCTATTACTTCATCTTTATATTCTATTCTAGTATATAGAGATTGATTAGTAGTAGACATAAAACAGATAGTATATTTATTAATTATTATATTATCTATTTCTTTATAATCTAGATGATGTTGTTGCTTAGCTACTTTAATAGTTATACCTTCTTTATTTATTTCAAATATAGAGTTTTGATTAGTATTAGCTATTAATTCTATTTTTTTAGTTATAAGTATATAATATACAACACTTAATATTACACATATAGTAAATAGTATTATTACTATTAAATACATTGCAGTAGGACTTAATATATATAATACTGTAAATGGTATTAATATTAATAAAGATATAATACCTAGTTGAATTGCATGAGTAGTAATTCTTTTTATTTTCTTATGAGGATTTTTTTGTAATACATTATTACTTACTATATATAATAATTCATCATAATATTCTTTAGATCCTTTTTCTTTTACTTCTATTTTCATTTATATCACCAAAGATATTATAACATAATCCATTTCTAAAAACTTTTATATTATCTTCTTTATATTTTATATTAATGTGTCAATTATAATAAGTATTTTCTATTATATATATTATTAAATGATAAAATTATAGTAGGAGTGTTATTATGAATAGAAAAATAGTAATAATAGTAGTATTTTTTATTAGTATTGTAATTCTTTCTACTTTATCTATTGTAGTTATTAATACAGATGATAAAGAAGAAGTATTGGTAGATAATGACAATATAGAAGAAGTTAATAATATTGAAGAAGAAGTATTAGAAGAAGAATTAATAGAAGATAATACTCAAGTAGATATAGTTGATGTTAAAGAGAATAATAATTTAAATAATAATAATAATAGTAATAGTAATAACAATAATTATAATAATAGTAGTAATAACAGTAACAATAATAATAATAACAGTAATATAAATAATGATTCTAAGAAGGAAGAAGTTATTAATACTCCAGTAGTTGAAGAACCTAGTATTAGTTATAGTTGTCCTAATGAGTATGTTTTAAATGATAAGAAATGTATTAGTATTATAGATGCTGAGTTAGGTTGTCCAGATGGTCTTGTTTCTGCTGGAGATGATACTATTTCTGGATGTATTATATTTAGTGAAGGGTTTGAAACTAATGATAGTTGTCCTGATAATAATATTAGTATAAAAATTATTACTTTAGATGGTACTCCTGATAAGATGGCTTGTTATCCAATTCATGAAAAAGTATTAGTATGTTATGAAGGTTATAACTTAAGAGATAATAAATGTTACAAAGAAATAGATGCTTTAGAGAATTAAAAAAGACACATAAGTGTCTTTTTTAGTTTTATACAAAATGAATCCAGTCTTTCGACTGGATTCTCAGGGGGTTTTGGTTGATTCACTTTCATTATAATCATGAAAGCAATCTAGCATGATATTATCATGCTAATTAAATGATAAACTATGAGGGTGTATTTGTCAATATAGGTTGGAATAAAAAAAATACATTTTTGTAAATGTATTTTTATCTATTTCAACTTTTTATCTTGATATGGAACGATCTTACGATATAATCTATAAGCTAGACTACCTCTTTGTTTTTTTCGTTCAGCAACTAGACTTGCTATTGAATCAATTTCTTCTGTTTCTTTTGATGTTAATCTTACTTTTTTAGGTTCTAACATTTCTTCAGTTAATGTACCATTTATGAAATGTTGAATAATTGGTTCTTCCTCTAATTCAGTAGCTACTTCTTTATAAAGTGCTCCTTCTCTAGATACAACGTATTTATAGAAAGCTAATTTGTCTTTATTAGACATTTTAGTCATTATTAATACTCTTTGTCCAGGAAATCTAACTAATTGCTCGAATAACGACGGAATATCGTCCTTCATTGACATATTTGTCATAAAAATTTATTTCTCTCTCTTTCTATGACAATAATTATATAAAATATAGGGTTTTTAGTCAAATTTATCTATAGTTTCTAGGTCTTTTTCTAAGTACTAATGCTTCTTCATTTGCTAGTCTTATTTCTTTATTTACTATAGCTAATTGTCTTTGATTTATTCTTTCTATAAATTTATCATAAAAGATATATTCTGCTTCTAGAAAACATACTAATGGATTATATTCATATGTATTCATTTTTACATCAGATAAAGATGGTACATAGAATACTCTTTCATCTTTATCTGAATTTTTTGATTTATGAGAATGTCCTTTATATGTAACTGATACTTGTTTCTTAGGTTGATTACCTCTATTAATATCATGTGTTATTGCTATTGCATCATCTTTTAATAATACTATTCCATATCCATATCCTAGTGATAACATATCATATCTTCTTGTAGATATTGCTCTTGCTACATCAAATCCTTCATCTGTAATAGACTTAAAATCATGATTACCATATAAATTAATAATTATTATATTTGGATCATGTGGGAATACTCTACAATATCTAGTTATTTGTCCTGGTACAGTATTGCATTTTAACTGTTGATTACTTTCTGGATATACATTATCTATTTCATCTCCACAACTAAATATTACATGTATATCATGTTCTTTTGCATAGTTATGTATTACTTTTAAATAATCAGGATTATCATGAATACTACCTATATGTTCATCTGATATAAATATAGATTTTAATACTTTTCCTTTAACATTTATTCTTATATTATTATTACTTGGATTAAAGTTTAATGTTCTATTTGGTTTTAATATTATTGTTCCATCGGAGAAATAAGATTCGTGAAAGTTATAACCAAATTCTCTTATTTCTTTTAATTCTCTACTTAATTCTGATACTGTTAAATGCAATTGTTGTTCTATATCTCCTAAAGGAATACCTTCTTTAATCATAGATAATATTCTTAGTTTTCTTTCACTCATCTTTATCCCTCCTTCTTAATGTTAATGTCATTTCTGATGCTAATCTCTTAGTTGGTTCTATTGTATATTCTTTTATAAATACTCTTTTCATTCTACCATGTTCATCTAATTTTATTTCTGATTCTAAGAAACCTTTTATAGGTTTTTCTTTATAATTAGTAGGTAAAGCATCAGATAATGCAGGAACATATATTAATGCATTATCTCTTCTTAAATCATATTTAGTTTTATGAGAATGTCCTCTAAACGTTAAAGGAGTTGTTTCATCATGATGTTTATAAGATCCTGATAAATTATGTTCTAATTTAATAGCATCATTTTTTAAATCTATAAATCCTTCTCCAAATCCTAGTGGAATTATATCTGGTCTTTCTTGTTCTATTATTTGTTGTATATCTTCTTCTGATGTATCATGATTACCAAATATAGTTATAGTATGTATATTCTTGTCATAAGGATATGATTGAATAAAACATTCTATTTGTTCTCTTACTGTTTTTAATCTTAATTTATTTGGTTTTAAATAATATATATTTTCTATTATATCTCCTGTATTAGTTATAAAATGAATTCCTTTAGATGCAGCATGTTCAAATACTATTTTATATAAATCTATTCTGTCATGTTCATTACCTATATGTAAATCTGATATATGTAAAAATTTTATACTATCTTTATACATCTTTATTCTTATTCTATTAGTAGGTGGTGCTGGTAATGTAGGTTTTAAAAAATACGTGCCTGAACTATCTAGTAATCTTGTATAACTTGGATAGTAAGCACGTATATTCTTCATACATTGTAAAAAAATATCGTTAGATAGACTTAGTGTCTCTTGGATTTTATTAAGTGATACTCCGTTTAGTAGTAAATCAAATACAAGTTGTTCTAATTCAGTCATTGTACCACCCTCTACCATTATAAATATACCATATTTAAGGATATAAAAAAAGTATAGTTTTACTATACTTTTTATTTAGTTTGTTTTTATTTTATGAATTTGGAATAAATGTTCCATCACTATCCCATGTACCTTGTACTTTTGTAAATTCTGGATGTGATGGCGTGTCATAAAACATTCTTTCAAAGCTACTCAATGGAGAAATATTCCAATCAGCAATGGCATCTACATCAGTTAATAAAGGATTATATGCAAAAGCATAATAGAAGTCTTCTACATTAGATACATCCCAATTTTCTAAACCATCTAATGATGTTAAAACTTCACAATAATCCATTAATCCACTCATACTAGTAACGTTAGATACATCCCATTTTTTTAATCCTTCTAAAGATTCTAATAATATATCTTCTTCAAATAAATAATCTATACTAGTTACATTTGAGACATCCCAATTAGCAAGTGCATCTAAATCTTTAATGCCATATAAGAATGAGAATGTTCCCTCTAGTAATTCTAAACTTGATGTATTCCAATTACTTAAAGCATTCAAATTTTCTACTGAATATAATGCAAAGAATGCCCAAGACATATCTTTTACGTTTGAGACATCCCAATCTTTTAACGCTTCTAAACTTTCACTTGTTAAACTTTCACTGTCTTCAAAAAATGATGATATTATTTCTATATTTGAGACATTCCAATTAGCAAGTGAAGTTATATCTACTAATTTATCTACATCATATAACATACTATTTAAACTATACGTATTAGTTAAATCTAGTGATGCTACCCCAGATATATCAGTTACTTCTTTTAGTTTAGCAAACATATATGAACTATCTTCATTTGTTGATGGTGTTGTATCTTCACTCCACCAGTAAATTGTTCCATTATCAAACCACATATAGATTGGATATGGCGAATCATTTGTTGATACTATATGTTCATCAGTTTTGTTTGCTGCACTTGGTTCTGGTTCTGAGTGCTTTATTGCTTTTATAGAAGTATCATCATTTCTAAAGTTCACATTTCCTGTTGCTCCTGCTAATTTTTTAATTTTGACATTTACTTCATGGCCTGGTAAAAAAATCGCTTCCTTGGCATCTATTTCTAATTCTGTATTAATATCTAAAGTACATGTACATACTGCTTTTACTATATGTGTTGTAGTTAATAAAATAATTATTAACATAGTAGTATTTCTTAGTTTTTTATATTTTTTTAATAATACAATAATTACTATTAAAGATATTATTAATATTCCTAGATATAAATATATTTTATCTTTAGTATTTGGGTTTTCTACATTATCAGGATTAACTATTGCGTTAACTACTTCTTCTATAATTGTTTTTACTTCTTCTGGTTCTACTTCTTTAGATAAATTAAATGAGATAGTTGGATTATTAACTAATGTACCATTAGTTAATTTTGTAGTAGAAGGTTTAGCTGTGTAGTGTACTTTTAAATAAATAGTTTTACTTTCTCCTGCTTTTACTATATCTGAATCATCTTCATATGTTATATCATAATTAAGATAATCTGTAGAAAGTGATGATTGATCAAAAGTATAATCTTGATTAGATGTATTTTTAATTACTACTTTATAAGTTATATTGTCATCTATTACATTCATTTTTAGACCTAGATTAACTTGATTATTATTAGTGTTTGGTTCACTAGTTTGTTCTATATTACCTTGAGTAGAATCTAATGTTATAGATTCTATTTGGATATCATCTTGTGAACAAGAATCTTCTGCATAGACATAGAATGGTAATAAGAGAACTATAAATAATAATATCTTTTTCACACTATCACCTATTATAATTATATCATAAAAAAACTAACTATAAAGTTAGTTTTAATCTTCTGGTTTTAACTCTAAATAGCCACCAGGACCTGTATGAGCATAAGATATATTTTTACGGTTTGAACTAGAATTATTAAAGTTTGGAAGATATGATGTGTCAGGAAATATATCTGTTATGGTTGATGTGTTTGCAGAAGTATCCCAATTTTCTCCTACGTAAATATGTCTCAAGTTTTTATCATTATAAAACATTAGAGAAAAGTCATTAACTTTTCTAGTATCCCATCCACTTATATCTATAACTTCTATATTTTTCATTCCATAAAACATGAATGACATATCTGTAAGACTTGAAGTATCCCATTGTGAAATTGGACTTAAATCATTTATTGTTAGATTACTATGAAACATACTTTTCATAGTGGTTACTTTAGATGTATCCCAATTTGCTAAATCTTCTACAGTTGTTATTTTACCATTACTACAAATCAAATAACTCATGTCTTCTACATTTGAAGTATTCCAGTTAGCTACTGGTTTCAAAGATGTTAAAGAATCCATATCACAAAACATAGATGATAAGTCTTTTACATTAGAAATATCCCAATTAGTCATTGGTTCTATTGATGTTAAGACTTTGTTAAAAGCAAACATTCCACCAATTGATTCTGCATTGGAAACGTCCCAGTTTCTTATTGGCTCTATTGATGTTAAGATTGTATTGGAAAACATACGCTCCAAGCTTTTTACATTTGATATATCCCAGTTTCTTATTGGTTCTAAAGTTGTGATAGGCGTTGAAGTAAACATGTATGACATATCTGTTACTTTTGATATATCCCAGTTACTTATTGGTTCAAGAGTTGTTATACCTGTTTCGCAAAACAAATCAGCCATATTTGTTACATTTGATGTATCCCAGTTGCTTATTGGTTCTATAGAAGTTAATGCTAAAACATATTCAAAAACGCCATAAAGAGATGTTACGTTTGATACATTCCAATTTTTTAAACTATCAATACTTGATATTAATTCATCAAATCCAAATAAATAAGTTAAATCATTTGCTTTTGATACATCAAATTGAGATATTCCTGATATGTTTTCTATTTTTTCCATTGAAGCAAACATATAAGATGTATCTTCATTTACTGCTGGAGTATCATCTTCACTCCACCAGTAAATAGTTCCATTATCAAACCACATATAAATTGGATATGGTGAATCATCTGTAGATACTATATTTGCTTCTTGTTTATTTGCTTCAATTGGTTCTGTTTCTGATTTTAATATAGCTGTAATACTTACATTTGGAGCCCAATGACCTCCATATGACCAAGACGTTGGATCATCTCCAGTTAACTCTTTCATTTTTATGTTTACTTCTTTTCCAGTTAAAAACGTTGCTTCTTTTGCATCTATTTCTAATTCTGTATTAATATTTAATTGACAAGTACATACTGCTTTTACTATTTGTGTTGTTATTAAGAATGTAATTATTAACATAGTAGTCATTTTTGCTTTTTTGTACTTTCTTAATATTATGATTGTTAATACTAAAGATAAGATTAATAAACCTAAATATAATAAAATTTTATCATTTGTATTAGGATTAGTTATTGCATTAACTATTTCTTCTACTATTGTTTTTACTTCTTCTTCTTTTTGAAGATTAAATGTTACTTTTGGTTGAATTGTTACTACTCCATTACTTAATGTATTTTCAGCTGGTTTTGTAGCGTAATGTACTTTCAAATAAATAATCTTACTCTCTCCTGCTTTTACTATATCTGAACCATCTTCGTAAGTTATATCATAATTAAGATAATCTGTAGATAAAGAATTTTGGTCAAAAGTATAATCTTTATCTGATGTATTCTTAATAACTACTTTATAGGTTATATTGTCATCTATTACATTAGCTTTTAAACCTAAATTAATACTATTATTATCATTTGTTGGTTCTATAGTTTGTTCTATATTACCTTGAGTAGAATCTAATGTAATAGATTCTATTTGAATATCATCTTGATTACAAGAATCTTCTGCATAGACATAGAATGGAATTAATAAAAGAATAATTAATAATATTTTTTTCATAATATCATCTCCTAATTAGTTGGTGTAAATGTTCCGTTGCTCCATGTGCCTTGTACTTTTGTAAATTCCGGATGTACTGGAGTATTTTTAAACATATTATTAAATGCAGCATTTTTATTAATATTCCAATTATTAATTGCTGATGCATCTTGTAATGATGTTAAATATTGGAAAGTACCTTCTGATCTATTATTATTAGGGTCATTACCTTCACTAAAGTTTAGTACATTTGATACATCCCAATTTTCTAATCCAGCAAGAGATGTTAAAGATTTACAATATCTACACATTGATCCCATTGTTGTAACACTAGAAACATCCCAATCAGCTAATGGTTCTAAACTTGTTACTCGTGATGGATATGTACCATTACCAGAAATAAAATACTCTAATGCTTCTACTTTTCCAGTCTTCCAATCTGTTAATGCGCTTATATCTGATATTCTAGATGCATGAAACATGAAAGATAAATTGGTTACATTTGAAGTATCCCAGCCTGCTAAACTATCAATATTCTCTAATGCATGATTATTATAGAAAATGTATGACATATCTGTTGCACTAGGTGTATCCCAGTCTGCTAATGCACTTATATCTTGTAATTTTACATCATTTGAAAATAAGCCAGCAAAATCTGTTACATTTGATACATTCCAATCTTCCAAGCCTTCTGCTGATGTTAGTTGTGAATCATTGGAAAACATATATGCTATTATATCTGCATTAGACATATCCCATTTTTTAAGAGGTTCTATAGAAGTAAGTTTTTTTAAATTATTAAAAGTACTACTAAAGTATACTCCACTAGATACATCCCAGTCTTCTAATCCTTCTAGTGATTCTATTTCTTTATCCCCATAAAACATCAAAGAGAACCATTCTGCACTAGATGGGCGCCATTTAGATAATTCTTTTAAAGATGTTAATGACGTATTTTGATAGAATGTTGCATAAAAATCATATACATTTGAGACATCCCATTCTTCTAAACCTTTAAGATTTACTAAAGATGAATTGTAAGAAAAAGTATTAAACATATCTGTTACATTTGATACATCCCAATTTGCAAGTGCTTCTAGAGATTCTAATCCTATATTATATGAAAACATCATTGACATATTTTCTAATTTAGAAACATCCCAATCTGATAAATATTCAAGGCTTTTTAAATTATAGTTATATTGAAACATTTGTGACATATTTATTGTACTTGAAGTATCTAAATGTTGTAAGAAACTATAATCTTCTATTTGAGTATTATTTGCTAAAAACATATTCATTTTAGTAACATGTGATGTATCAAATTTATCTGATAGAATTATTGTTTTTAATTTGGAATCATATCTTGGAGTTCCATTTTGATTCCACATGCCAAACATATTACCAATATCTTCTAATACTGGTGTTTCCCAATTACTTAAATCTATTGTTTCAAGATTTACAGTACTACAGAACATTTGACGCATTGTTTTTGCACTTGATACATCCCAATTTTTAACACCATCTGCATTTTCTAATTTTGTCATTAAATTAAAGACATAAGACATATCATCTACTCTTGATGTATTCCATTTACTTAATGCATCTAAATTTTTAATAGATGTAGATGCAAACATCCATCCCATAGTTCCTATATTCGATGTATCAACGGTACTTAAACCAGATATATCCTCTAATGATCCGAAGAAATAAAACATTTCGTAAGTATTTTCATTTAATAATGGTGTTTTATCTTCACTCCACCAATACATGGTTCCATTATCTAACCAAGCATATATTGGATAGTCTGAATCATCTGTAGAGATAATATGTTCTGCTGTTTTATTATCATCTGTTGGTTCAATTTCTGATTGTTTAAATGCAGTAATAGTAGTATCTAAATATGTTGAAAAATCATTTGAATCATCATATCCAGCTAACTTTTTCATTTTTATATTAGCTTCTATACCAGGTAAAAACACTGCATCTTTAGCATCTATTTCTAATTCGGTATTAACATCTAAAGTGCATATACATACTGCTTTTACTATATGTGTTGTTGTTAATATTAAAATTATTAACATAGTAGTATTTCTTAACTTTTTATATTTTCTTAATAATATAATTGTTACTATTAAAGATACTATTAGTATTGCAATATATATAATTATTTTATCTCTTGTATTTGGATTTTCCATATTATCTGGATTTACTATTGCATTAACAACCTCTTCAATAACTGTTCCTATTTCTTCTTCTTTTTGTAAATTAAATGTTGCAGTTGGTTGTGTAACAATAATACCATTTGATAAATTTTCATTAGTTGGTTTATTTGCATAATGAACTTTTAAATAGATAGTTTTACTTTCTCCTGCTTTAACTATATTTGAATTATCTTCAAAAGTTATATCATAATTCAAATAATCTATAGATAATGAATTATTATCAAAAGTATAATCTTTATCTGAATTATTAGTTATTACTACTTTATATATTGCATTATCATCTAATACATTCATTTTAAGACCTAGATTAACTTGATTATTATCATTTGTTGGTTCTGTAGTTTGTTCTATATTACCTTGAGTAGAATCTAATGTAATTGATTCTATTTGGATATCATCTTGATTACATGAATCTTCTGCATAAGCATAGAATGGTATTAATAGTAAAAATATAAATATTAGTAGTTTCTTCATACGCTTCACCTATTATAATTATACCATAAAAAAAAGAACTATATAGTTCATTTTTTAATTATGGTGACCTGTATGGGATTCGGACCCATGTATGTAACCTTGAGAGGGTTATGTGTTAAACCACTTCACCAACAGGCCATAATGCTTAAAAGCATTATTATTATATCATATTTTTATAATTTAACAATTATTTACTTGATAAAAGTAAAAATAATAGAACTATAGCTACTAGACCTACTACTATATTTAAGTATGCTATTACTTTAACTACTGTTTTTAATCCATTACTATCTTTGTATGAATTAGCTAATAATAGAGCTACTATACCAAAGATAAATCCACCACCTATTAAGAAACCTAATACCTCTAATCCCAAAGCTATATATAAAACGCCTTGACTCTCTCCTTGTTTTTGTGGTTGTATTGTTTGTTGCAATGTTACCCATTGTCCTGTATATGGATCATAATAACCTTGTACTTGTTGTCCCGTATTTGGATCAACTAAAGTTTGAATAGGTACTTGTTGAATTGGTTGTTGGATTGGTTGTCCTGTATTAGGATCATACATTACTTGTTGTTGCATAACTGGTTGTTGTACTGGTTGTTGTGCTGGTTGATTAATACTTGGATTTAATTGTTGTTGATATTGAGCTTTTTGTTGTTGAGCTATATATTCATCTTGTGTAACAACATGATTTGCATCATTATTAGCAGCTTCTTTAGCTTTTATTTGGTTCATAGATAAGAACATTGATTGATGACAAAATGGGCAATCCATAATACCAGGATTTACTTCTGCTCCACAGTGAGGACATATTAATTTTTTAGCCATATTATTACTCCTTATCTACTATTTCTGTATTTAAATCAATTCCATTATATTCTCTAAGAGATTCTATATATTTTTCTAAATTTTCTTTTGTTGTTTTGTTTGTTGTTACTATTTTATTTATTGTAGCTTCAGCTAACATAGGATAGATTTGCTTTTCTGATAATTCTATATTACCTAATATTAAAGTATCTATTTTACTATTTGCAAACATGTTTGATAATGAATATATATCATTAGGTAATGTAAATGATGATATATTTAATTTTGTAATTTCAGCTTCTTCAAACATAGATTTCATACTTATAACTTTTGATGTATCGAATCCACTTAGATTTAATTCTTTAATGATTGTTTTTTTAAACATGTTATCCATAACTACTATTTGTGAAGTGTTAAATGATGATAAATCTAATACTTCTATTTTTCTATCATAAAATAAACCTTCTACAACTGTTACTGGTTTGTTATCAATTGATGTACAAAATTTAGTTTTAAATTCTTTATCTGATGTTGATTCATATGATACGATAGCACGCCATACATACTCTTGTGATTCATCATAATATGAATTCACTTGGTTATATTCAAATTGGCCATTTATATATAATTCTTTTCCTCCAGATTTGCAATTATTAACAGCAGTTACAATTTGTGTTGTTCCTTCTACTTGTTGTGTTTGACCATATGGATTTTCTTTTTTAGGTAATAATGTATCTTTATGGGTATAGAAATAATATCCTACTCCACCTAAAATAAGAATAGCTAATATTAAACCTAATGGATTACTCTTTTCTTCATCTGGTATTGGTTGAATTGTTTGTTGTGGTGCTTTATTAACATATTGCATTTCAACTGTAGGAGCTTGCATCATTGGTTGTTGTATTGGTTGCATCATTGGTTGTTGCATCATTGGTTGTTGCATCATTGGTTGT
>JAEEGL015666332.1_pt1 | contig 26580 bp, 22 predicted proteins | sample 9134231 | NCBI WGS metagenome assembly JAEEGL01 (sample SAMN16246548, study PRJNA631951) | gut metagenome | biome: gut microbiome; feature: rumen; material: fiber-attached | host: Bos | place: Iran: Karaj | collected 2018-10 | reverse complement strand
CGTCATTGCCTTCTCCGACGACGGAAAGGGGCTTCAGTCCGATGACTTGATGCGGAAGGCGATGACGGAAGCAAAACGGCTCGGGAAAGTGATCGCGGCGCACTGCGAAGTCAACGCGCTTCTGAACGGCGGTTACATCCATGCCGGCGCCTATGCCGCGGCGCATGGGCACAAAGGAATCTGTTCAGAGAGCGAGTGGAAGCAGATCGAGCGGGACCTCTCCCTGGCTGCTGAGACCGGATGTGCCTATCATGTCTGCCACATCTCCACGAAGGAGAGCGTCGAGCTCATCCGCACGGCAAAGCGGGCGGGGATCGACGTCACATGCGAGACCGCGCCGCACTATCTCCTCCTTGATGACAGTGATCTTCGGGAGGATGGGCACTATAAGATGAATCCGCCGCTGAGATCCCATACAGACAGGGAAGCGCTGATCGGCGGGGTCTTGGATGGTACGATCGATATGATCGCAACCGATCACGCGCCCCACAGCCCGGAGGAAAAGAACAAGGGCCTCGCCGGAAGCGCATTCGGGATCGTCGGATTGGAAACGGCGTTCCCCGTCCTCTATACCGGGCTCGTCAGAACCGGTATCATCCATCTGGATGCTTTATTGAAGCTGTTGGTTTGGAACCCCAGAGCACGCTTCGGCCTGCCGCCTGGGGACGGGTTTTCAATTTGGGATCTGAACGAAAGCTATCGCATTGATCCGGACACCTTCCTTTCCAAAGGCAGGGCGACGCCCTTCGCGGGACGGGAGGTATTCGGCAGAAATCTGCTGACCGTGCATCACGGGAAAGCGGTATATACAACGGAGGCATGAGGAATGGCGAAACGAACCGACATCAAAAAGGTGCTGATCATCGGCTCCGGACCGATCGTGATCGGTCAGGCGGCTGAATTCGACTATGCAGGAACACAGGCCTGTCTGGCGCTGAAGGAGGAGGGATACGAGGTCGTCCTCGTCAACTCCAACCCGGCGACCATCATGACGGACACGACCATCGCGGACAAGGTCTATATGGAACCCTTGACGCTGGAATATATCGCGAAGATCCTGCGCTTCGAGCGCCCGGACGCCATTGTTCCGGGGATCGGCGGTCAGACAGGTCTCAACATGGCGATGCTCCTTGAACGTAAGGGCGTACTGCGCGAATGCGGCGTGGAGCTGCTCGGAACCAGCAGCGAGAGCATCGAGCGCGCGGAGGACCGCGAGAAGTTCAAGGAGATGTGCCAGAGCATCGGCGAGCCGGTCATCCCTTCCGAGATCACCTATTCTCTCGAGGAAGCCAAAGAAGCGGCGAAGCGCATCGGCTATCCCGTCGTGCTGCGCCCGGCCTTCACCCTCGGCGGCACCGGCGGCGGCTTTGCCAACGACGAGGCGGAGCTTGTCGACATCGGCGTCAACGCTTTCAAGCTCTCCCCGGTGCATCAGGTGCTGATCGAAAAGTCTGTCAAGGGCTACAAGGAGATCGAGTTTGAGGTTATGCGTGACAGCGCCGACCACGCGATCACGATCTGCGGCATGGAAAACGTCGATCCCGTCGGCGTCCACACCGGCGACAGCATCGTCGTCGCGCCGATCCTTTCGCTCAATGACCACGACCTGAAAATGCTCAATGACAGTGCGATCAGGATCATTCGCGAATTGAAGATCGAGGGCGGCTGCAATGTTCAATTCGCGCTCAACCCGGAATCCAGCGAATACTTCCTGATTGAGGTCAATCCGCGCGTATCACGCTCTTCCGCACTGGCAAGCAAAGCCAGCGGTTATCCGATCGCCCGCGTCACGGCGAAAATCGCGCTCGGCATGACGCTGGAGGAGATCCCTGTTGCGGGCGGTACCGCGGCCATCGAACCGTCACTGGACTATATCGTCGCGAAATTCCCGCGATTTCCGTTTGACAAATTCACGACCGCCCCGAACACGCTTGGCACGCAGATGAAAGCCACCGGCGAGGTCATGGGGATCGGGAGCACGCTTTCCGAGTGCTTTCTCAAGTCGGTCCGTTCCCTTGAGACCGGTGTTTGCCACGTATACAGTTCCCGCTTTGACAGCTTCACGGACGAGCAGCTGCTCGAATACATCAGTGAGGCGCGTGACGACGGCATCTTTGCCATCACGGAACTGCTGCGGCGCGGGCATGGGATCGATGAGCTCCACCGCGTGACGATGATCACCGATATCTTTCTTGAATGTCTGAGGCAAATCGTGGAGATGGAATCGCTGCTCCGCTCCAAGCCCGGGGATCGAAAGACTCTGATCGCTGCCAAGGCCATGGGCTTTTCCGATCGGTATATCGCGCAGATTTGGGAGATGGACGAGGCCGCAGTTTACCGCTGGCGGAAAGAACAGGGCATCACGCCTGTCTTCCGGATGGTCGATACGCTCCATACCGGGAAATATATCGCGTATCTCTATTCCACTTATCTGAATCTGTTGGAGCCGGAGAAGATCCGGCAGGAAAGCCGCCTTACGGACAAGAAAAAGATCGTCGTGCTTGGCGCGGGCCCGATCCGCATCGGACAGGGCGTGGAATTCGACTATTCCACCGTCCATGCCGTGCAGACGATCAAGCGCCGCGGCTATGAGGCCATCATCATCAACAACAATCCGGAGACGGTCTCCACCGACTATACCACTGCGGACAAGCTATACTTTGAGCCGCTGACCACAGAAGACGTCATGGCGATTCTCGACTATGAGAATCCGGAGGGCGTCGTCGCATCGCTCGGCGGGCAGACAGCGGTGAATCTGGCGCAGCCGCTCTACGAGCGCGGGGTGAAGATCATCGGGACGGACTGCGCCGCGATCGAGCGCGCCGAGAACCGCGACAGCTTCGAGAAGATCCTGCTGAAACTGAATATCCCGCAGCCGAAGGGGCGCGCCGTGACGCACATCGAGGACGGTGTCAGCGCTGCGGCGGAGATCGGTTATCCTGTCCTGGTGCGGCCGAGCTTTGTCCTGGGCGGACGTGCGATGCAGATCGTCGCCAACGAGCAGCAGCTCAGGCACTATCTGAAGACCGCCGTGGAGATCGATGCGGACAAGCCGGTCCTGGTCGACAAGTATATCGCGGGCAAAGAAGTCGAGGTGGATGCCATCTGCGACGGCCGTGATGTTTTCATCCCGGGGATCATGGAGCTCGTTGAGCGCACCGGTATCCATTCCGGCGATTCGATCAGTGTCTATCCATCCTTCAGCATCTCTGACAAGGTCAAGGGGATCATCCTCCAGTACGCCAAAAAACTCGGTCTGGGCATCGGGATTATCGGACTGTACAACATTCAGTTCATCGTCGATCGGGATGAGAACGTCTATATCATCGAAGTCAATCCACGCTCCTCCCGTACCGTTCCGTTCCTTTCTAAGGCGACCGGCTACTCGCTCGCGGACATCGCGACGGACGTCATTCTCGGACTGTCGCTGAAGGAGCAGGGGATCTTTGACATATACCCGCAGGAGAAAAAGCGCTGCTATGTCAAGGTGCCGGTCTTCTCTTTCCAGAAGATCCACGGGCTGGATGCATATCTTTCCCCGGAGATGAAATCCACAGGGGAAGCGATCGGCTATGACAAGACGCTGACGCGCGCCCTCTATAAAGCGCTCCAGGCATCCGGAATGCAGGTGCGCGGTTACGGAAGCGTTCTTGTCACGGTTTGCGACAGGGACAAGGATGAAGTCCTTCCGCTGGTGCGGCGTTTCTATCAGCTTGGCTTCAATATCCTTGCGACCGAAGGGACCGCACGCTTCCTGAAGGCGCACGGCATCCGCACCCATGCCGTGAAAAAGATCAGCGACGGCAGCGATGAAATCCCGGATGCGATCCGGCAGGGATATATTGCTTACGTCATCAACACCCGCGACATCAATTCCACGAACGAGGCCACAGACGGCGCGCAGATCCGCGCGCTGGCGACAGAAAACGGCGTCTCGCTCTTCACCGCGCTCGATACCGTACGAATCCTGCTTGATGTATTGGAGGAAACGACGATCACTGTCTCGCTGATCAACGACTGAGAGGGAAAATGGATCAGGTCATTCTGAAAATCGCGAATAATGAAAGAATCGCCGAAAACGTTTACCGCATGACGCTCAAGGGCGACGTCTCCGCCGTAACAGCACCGGGCCAGTTTGTGAATATCGCGCTTTCCGGACGGTTCCTTCGACGCCCTATTTCGGTTTCTGATCGCCGCGGCGACGAAATCGACCTTCTGTACAAGTCGGTGGGGCAGGGGACGGCACAGATGGCAGCGATGCGGATTGGCTCTGAACTGGACGTTCTTACTGGCCTCGGAAACGGCTTTGATCCGGAAGCCGCCAGCGGACGGACGCTGCTCATCGGCGGAGGGATCGGCGCCGCGCCGCTCCTTTGGCTCGCAAGAGCGCTCAAAGCCCGCGGCGTTCCGACAACGGCAGTGCTCGGCTTCAACACATCGGCCGATGTTTACGGCACGGATGAATTTGCGTCGATCTGTACGGATGTGGTCCTTGCGACCGCTGACGGAAGCCGCGGCATTCATGGCTTTGTGACCGACGCGATGAAAGGGCTGACGTACCGGTATTTTTACGCCTGCGGTCCGGAACCGATGCTGAAAGCCGTTTGGAAGACGAGCGCAAGCGATGGCGAATTCAGCTTTGAGGAGCGGATGGGCTGCGGTTTCGGCGCGTGCATGGGCTGCACTTGCAAAACGGTCACGGGCTGGAAGCGCATCTGCCGGGACGGTCCTGTACTTCGGAAGGGGGAGATCGTATGGGCAGACTGAGCGTGGATCTCTGCGGGATCTCGCTGGACAATCCCGTGATCCCCGCCTCCGGCACCTTCGGCTACGGATATGAGTTTGCCGAACTCTTCGATATCAACATGCTCGGGACGTTCTCCTTCAAAGGAACGACGAGATCCCCGCGCTACGGGAATCCGACGCCCCGCATCGCTGAGGCGACTGCGGGGATGCTGAACGCCGTCGGACTTCAGAACCCGGGCGTCGACGCGGTGATTTCCGAGGAGCTTCCGCGCCTTCGCAGTGTTTTCAAAAAACCTGTGATCGCGAATGTCAGCGGGTTTTCCGTCGAAGAATACACGGAAGTCTGCAGAAAACTTGATCCCTGCCCCGAGATCGGATGGCTGGAGGTCAACATCAGCTGTCCGAACGTTCATGGCGGCGGCATGGCCTTCGGCACGGATCCTCGTGCGGCTGCGGAAGTGACTGCGGCTGTCAAAAACGTCACGACAAAGCCGGTCATCATGAAGCTCAGTCCGAATGTCACGGACATCACGCAAGTCGCGAAAGCGTGTGAAGACGCAGGAGCGGACGCGCTGAGCATGATCAACACCATGCTCGGCATGCGCATCGATCTGAAGACGAAGCGTCCGATCCTTAAAAACATTACGGGAGGGCTTTCCGGCCCGGCGGTGTTTCCGATCGCCCTTCGCATGGTTTACCAGACCGCAAAAGCAGTCAGGATCCCGATCATTGGAATGGGCGGCGTTTCAAGCGCGGAGGACGTGATCGAGATGATGCTGGCGGGCGCCGCTGCCGTGCAGATCGGAGCCGCAAATCTGACGCAGCCGTTTATTTGCCGCGACATCATCCGGCACCTGCCGGAAACGATGGACGCTTACGGCATCGAAAACCTGCGCGATATCATTGGAGGCGCTTTGTAATGGGAAAAGACGTGATCATTGCCTGTGACTTTGCAGACGCGAAGCAGACGCTCGCTTTCCTTGACCGGTTTACCGGCCAAAAGCCGTTTGTAAAGATCGGAATGGAGCTTTTTTATGCGGAAGGGCCTGCCATCGTCCGACAGATCAAAGCAAGAGGACATCGCATTTTTCTCGATCTGAAGCTTCATGACATTCCGAATACGGTAAAAAAGACGATGGCTGTCCTTTCACGTCTGGAGGTCGATCTCTGCAATCTCCATGCAGCCGGGACCCGTGAGATGATGACGGCTGCGCTGGAGGGACTGACCCGTCCAGACGGTTCCCGACCGAAACTGATCGCCGTGACTCAGCTTACCAGCACGGACCAGACGGCGCTGGAGCGCGACCTCATGATTTCCGCACCGATGGAAGAAGTGGTCCTGCATTACGCGAAGACAGCACGTGACGCGGGGCTTGACGGCGTTGTCTGTTCTCCGTTGGAGGCAGCGAACGTGCACGCGCTCTGCGGTGCCGGCTTCCTCACCGTTACGCCCGGCGTACGGTTTGAAAACGGGGAGAAAGGCGACCAGAAACGAGTGATGACCCCGGCTCAGGCGAAGCTGGCGGGATCGGACTATATCGTCGTCGGCAGACCGATCACCGCGGCTTCGGATCCTGTGGCGGCATATGCGCGCTGTATGGCCGAATTTCTGGATTAAGGAGAACGATATGGAACGATTGATTGCAAAGGATCTTCTGTCGATCGGCGCGGTGTTTTTCCGGCCGGAGGAGCCGTTTACATGGGCAAGCGGCATAAAAAGCCCGGTCTACTGCGACAATCGCCTGACTTTGACTTCGCCGCGTGTCCGCAGCCACATCGAAACCGGACTGGCATCGATGGTGCTGCGCCATTACCCGCAATGCGAAGTGCTGATGGGCACCAGCACAGCGGGAATCGCACATGCTGCGATCGTGGGGCATATCCTCGGACTCCCCATGGGGTATGTCCGCGGCAGCTCAAAGGACCACGGACGGCAGAACCGGATCGAGGGGAAGCTGGAGCCGGGACAGAAGGTCGTCGTCGTTGAGGACCTTATCTCGACCGGCGGCAGCGTGATCGATGTCGTTGAAGCGCTGCGAGAGGCCGGCGCGGAGGTGCTCGGCGTTGTAAGCATTTTCACATACGGTATGAAAAAAGGATTGGAACGGCTGGCGGAGTCTCGCGTGGAGAATCATTCCCTGACGAACTTCGATGTGATTGCACAGACTGCGGCGCAGGAGGGCTACATCCTTCCCGATGATGTTTCGAGACTGATCGCATTCCGAGACAATCCGACGGACGAGAGCTGGATAAGAGGGAAACTATGAGATGTCTGATTGATATCCTGGACCTGAGCGTGGCTGAGCTGGACGAACTCATCGCAACAGCATGCGACATCATATCCGACCCGGACAAGTACGCAGAGAGATGCAAACGGAAAAAGCTTGCAACGCTGTTTTATGAACCGTCTACACGCACGAGACTGAGCTTTGAAGCGGCGATGCTGGAGCTCGGCGGGAGCGTGATCGGCTTTTCTGAAGCGACAAGTTCCTCCGCCGCCAAAGGCGAGTCGGTCGCCGATACCGCAAAAGTCATCAGCTGTTATGCGGATATCATCGCGATGCGCCATCCGAAGGAAGGTTCTGCCCTGGTTGCAGCGAACAACGCGTCGATCCCCGTAATCAATGCGGGCGACGGCGGCCATTGCCATCCCACGCAGACGCTGGCCGACTTGCTCACGATCTATCGCGAGAAAGGCCGCTTCGACCATCTCACCATCGGAATCTGCGGCGATCTGAAGTTCGGAAGGACGGTTCATTCTCTGATCAACGCGCTCTCCCGGTATGAAGATGTGCGTTTCGTCCTGATCAGCCCGGAGGAACTGAAGCTTCCCAGCTATGTGAAATCCGAGGCGATCAAAAAGAAGGGGCTTTCTTATATTCAGACAACTTCGCTTGAGGAAGCAATGCCGATGCTGGACATCCTGTATATGACCCGGATCCAGCAGGAACGTTTCGCGGATGTGGACGAATACCTTCGACTGAAGGACAGCTATGTCCTGACGCCGGAAAAACTGAAAACCGCAAAAGAGGACATGTGCATCCTGCACCCGCTGCCGCGCGTCAATGAGATCAGCGTGAAGGTGGACAATGACCCGCGCGCGTGCTATTTCAAACAGGTGCTCAACGGCAAATACATGCGTATGGCGCTGATCCTCAAACTGCTGGAGGAGGCGGAACAATGAATATCGACGCGATTCAGAATGGGATCGTGATAGATCACATTCCTGCAGGCGCCGGGATGGAGCTTTACAGGATGCTGCGCCTCGACGAGCTGGACTGCTCTGTTGCGATCATCAAAAACGCTCACAGCAACAAGGCGGGGAAGAAGGACATCATCAAAATCGACGCGGAGATCCCCGTAGACTTTGATCTGATCGGCTATCTGGCGCCGCATGCGAAAATCAATATCATCCGGGACGGAGAACTGATCGAAAAACGCGACGCGACACTTCCCAAAACACTGAAGAATGTGATAGAATGTAAAAATCCGCGATGTATTACAAAAACCGAGCAGGAGCTCGACCAGATCTTCCGGCTGACCGATACGGAAAACCGGGTATACCGCTGCATTTATTGCGAAGCAAAAGCTAACTGAGAAGGAGATTGGGATATGGCAACGATTATCAACGAACCGGCGCATACCTTTAACGAGTATCTTCTGATTCCCGGCTATTCCTCCAGCGAGTGCATTCCCGCGAACATTTCTTTGAAGACGCCGCTGGTAAAGTTCCGGAAGGGAGAGACCCCAGCGATCACCATGAATATACCGATGGTTTCCGCGATCATGCAGGCCGTCTCCGACGACCGGCTCGCGGTCGCGCTGGCGACCGAGGGCGGCGTCTCCTTCATTTTCGGCTCCCAGAGCGTCGCAGACGAAGCCGCGATGGTCGCACGCGCCAAGAATTACAAGGCCGGCTTTGTCCGCAGCGATTCCAATCTGTGCCCCGATACGACGCTGTCGGAGGTGCTTCGGCTCAAGGAGCGGACCGGCCACTCGACGATGGCTGTCACGGAGGACGGAACGGCAGACGGGAAACTGGTCGGCATCGTCACGAGCCGTGATTACCGCGTCAGCCGCATGGACGGCTCCACGAAGGTTTCGGAATTCATGACGCCGTATGAAAAGCTGATCTGGGCCAAAGAAGGAACCAGTCTCAAAGAAGCCAACGACATCATCTGGGACCACAAACTCAACGCGCTCCCGATCATCGATGACGCGCGCCGTCTTTGTTATTTTGTGTTCCGAAAGGACTACGACAACCATAAGCAGAACCCGAACGAACTTCTGGACGAGCATAAGCGTTATGTCGTCGGCGCCGGCATCAATTCCCGCGACTATGCCGAGCGCGTTCCGGCGTTGATCGAAGCCGGAGCAGACGTGCTGTGCATCGATTCCTCGGAGGGCTTTTCCGACTGGCAGAAGTTCACCCTGGAATGGATCCGTGAGCGCTACGGCGACAGCGTCAAGGTCGGAGCCGGAAACGTCGTGGACGCCAAAGGATTCCGCTTCCTCGCAGAATGCGGCGCGGACTTTGTGAAGGTTGGCATCGGCGGCGGCTCCATCTGCATCACGCGCGAAACCAAGGGGATCGGCCGCGGACAGGCCACCGCGCTCATTGAAGTATGTGCCGAGCGCGACAGGTACTTTGAAGAGACGGGCGTTTATGTCCCGGTGTGCTCCGACGGCGGCATCGTCTATGATCACCATATCACGCTCGCGCTTGCCATGGGCGCAGATTTTGTCATGCTCGGCCGTTACTTCGCACGCTTCGACGAGAGCCCGAGCAACAAGGTGAACATCGGCGGCACTTATTACAAGGAGTACTGGGGAGAGGGCTCCGCCCGCGCCCGCAACTGGCAGCGCTACGATATGGGCGGCGAGAAGAAGCTCAGCTTTGAGGAAGGCGTGGATTCCTATGTTCCATATGCAGGTTCTCTGAAGGACAACGTCGCCATGACCCTGAGCAAGGTGAAATCCACGATGTGCAACTGCGGCGCGCTGACGATCCCCGAACTGCAGGAGAAAGCAGTCCTGACGCTCGTCTCCGCGACCAGCATCGTCGAGGGCGGCGCGCACGATGTCATCCAGAAAGACACGACCACAACTTTCAAATAATATTCCACGGATATTTTGGCGCTTTGTGCGCCTTGACGCGGTGATGCGTTTCGTGGTATAGTAATGCCGTAAATCAAACGGTTCCCGCAACCGACGGAAACGCTTTTGCTTCTCGGGCGAAAGCGTGTGGAGCACCACAGTGGAGCGGGATTTCCGACGGAACATCGCCGACCGTCTGGGCGCACTTGACCTTTGAGGGTTAAGTGCGCCCATAGTGTTTTTGGAGGAGATCAAAATGAAAAAAGTCGGGATCGTTATGGGCAGTGCAAGCGATCTGCCCGTTGTGAAAAAGGCGCAGGAGATCCTTGATTCTCTTGGCATCCCCAATGAAATGCACATCTATTCCGCGCACCGTACCCCCGCGGAGGCCAGAGCGTTTTCCGAAGGGGCGAGAAAAAACGGCTTCGGCGTAATCATTGCCGCTGCCGGGATGGCAGCGCATCTTGCCGGTGCCATCGCGGCCGGGACGACGCTTCCTGTGATCGGCATCCCGATCAACTCGTCCCTCGGCGGGCTGGATGCGCTCCTCGCGACCGTACAGATGCCTTCCGGCATCCCTGTTGCGACTGTCGCGATCGACGGCGCGAAGAACGCTGCCTGGCTGGCGGCTGAGATCCTTGCGGTGGAGGATGCCGATCTGGCGGAACAGCTTTCAGCGTACAGATCGCGCAACGCCGCCGAGATCCTGGCAAAAGACAAAGAGATGAACAAGTAAAATACAAATATGACTGAATTCAATGGAGGTATGCAGCATGGAACTCATCTACACCGGTAAAACAAAGAATGTCTACGCGCTTGAAAACGGCAACTATCTTTTGAAGTTCAAGGACGACTGCACCGGCAAGGACGGCGTTTTCGATCCCGGCATGAACGAAGTCGGTCTGACGATCGAGGGCGTCGGACGTGTCAATCTGCAAATGACCGAGTACTACTTCGACAAAATCAACGCCGCCGGCATCCCGACCCACTTTATCCGCGCCGATCTGGACAATGTCACCATGGAGGTGAAGCCCGCGAAGGTTTTCGGCAAAGGTCTTGAAGTCATCTGCCGCTATAAGGCCGTCGGCAGCTTCTTCCGCCGTTATGGCGATTACATCGAAGAGGGGGCGGACCTGCCCGCGTATGTCGAAATGACATTCAAGGACGACGCGAAGGGCGATCCGCTGGTCACAAAGGACGGCCTCGTGATCCTCGGCGTCATGACGGAAGCGCAGTATGACGCGATCAAAGAGCTGACGCAGAAGATCACCAAGATCGTGGCCGACGATATGAAAGAAAAAGGACTTGACCTTTATGATATCAAGTTCGAGTTCGGCTATGACGCCGAGGGCAGCGTCATGCTGATCGACGAGATCGCCTCCGGCAACATGCGCGTTTACAAGGACGGAAAGTACATCGACCCGATGACGCTCTCTGAGCTCTTCTTTGCGTAATGGGCGGCTTTTTCGGGGCGGTATCCAGCCGCGATATCGTCATGGATGTCTTCTTCGGGACAGATTATCACAGCCACCTCGGAACACGATACGGAGGAATGGCCATCTGGAACCGAGACCACGGCTGCCACCGCGAGATCCATTCCATCGGCAACACGCCCTTCCGCACAAAATTCGAGAATGACCTCGGTGAGCTGAGCGGCCTGTGCGGCATCGGCTGCATCAGCGACAGCGATCCGCAGCCGCTGCTCGTCCGCTCCCATCTCGGCCTCTACACGATCACGACCGTCGGCATCATCAACAATGCGGAAGAGCTGATCTCCACCTACTTTTCTGACCACGGGCATCAGTTCATGGCGATGGGCTCCGGTAAAGTCAATGCAACGGAACTCGTGGCGGCGCTCATCAATGAGAAGGAGACCCTGGTAGAAGGCATCCTGTACGCGCAGGACGTCATCAACGGCGCGATGAGCGTGCTCATCATGACGGAAAGCGGCGAAATCATCGCGGCAAGGGATCGGTTCGGCCGACTTCCGGCCCTCATCGGAAAAAACGACGCCGGACACTGCATATCCTTTGAGTCATTTGCCTACCACAAGCTCGGTTACTGCGATGCCTACGAGCTCGGACCCGGAGAGATCGTACGGATCACGGCGGAGGGCTATAAGACGCTCTCGCCATCCACCGGAAAGCTGAAGATCTGCGCCTTTCTCTGGACCTACTATGGTTATCCGAACTCGAACTATGAAGGCATCAATGTAGAAGTCATGCGTTATCGCAACGGGCAGATCATGGCACGGGATGAGCGCAACGCCGGATCACTGCCGGATGTGGACTATGTTGCAGGCGTGCCGGACTCCGGTGTGCCGCATGCCATTGGCTATTCCAATGAGAGCCGGAAACCGTTTGCACGGCCCTTTGTTAAGTATACGCCGACCTGGCCCCGTTCGTTTACGCCGACCAGCCAGGATGTACGCAATCAGGTCGCAAAAATGAAGCAGATCCCCGTGCCGGAGCTTATCGAAGGGAAAAAACTGCTCTTTGTGGACGATTCGATCGTCCGCGGCACGCAGCTGCGGGAGACAGTCAATTTCCTCTATGAATCCGGAGCGAAGGAAGTCCATATGCGCGCTGCATGCCCGCCGATCATGTTCACCTGCAAGTATCTCAATTTTTCCCGCGGCTATTCCGACCAGGAGCTGCTTGCGCGGCGTAAGATCCGTGAGCTCGAGGGCGAGGAGGGCGACAGGTACATCGGCGAATACGCGGATTCGAACACAGAGCGCGGAAAATGCCTGCTTCGCTCCATCTGCAGCGAACTTGGCTTTGATTCCCTGGGGTATCAGTCGCTGAACGGTCTTCTGGAAGCGATCGGGATCGATAAGGACAAGGTCTGCACCTACTGCTGGACCGGAAAAGAAGAATGACAACAAAAAGGATGGATGACATGGAGAATTCTCATTCCGCATCCTATGCTGCTGCCGGCGTCAATATCGAAGCGGGCTATGAGGGCGTCAAACTGATGAAAAAGCACGTGGAACGCACCTTTATCCCCGGTGTCGTCTCCGACATCGGCGGCTTCGGCGGGCTGTTTGCGCCGGATCTGCGCGGCATGAAGGAGCCGGTCCTGGTCTCGGGAACTGACGGCGTGGGCACAAAGCAGCGAATCGCACAGCTCATGGACAGACACGACACCGTCGGGATCGACTGTGTCGCCATGTGCGTCAACGACATCATCTGCTGCGGAGCGAAGCCGCTGTTTTTCCTGGACTATATCGCCATCGGCAAGAATATTCCGGAAAAGGTCGCGCAGCTTGTTTCCGGCGTTGCCGAGGGCTGCGTACAGGCCGGCTGCGCGCTGATCGGCGGCGAGACAGCCGAGCATCCCGGAACAATGTCTCCGGACGACTATGATCTGGCGGGCTTTTCCGTCGGGATCGTCGACAAGTCAAAGGTGATCGACTCCGGACGGATGCAGCCGGGTGATGTGATCCTTGCGTTGCCCAGCAGCGGGATCCATTCCAACGGCTATTCTTTGGTTCGCAAAGTATTTGACGTGGAGCACTGCGACCTCGGTCGTACTGTGCCGGAGCTCGGAATGACGATCGGAGAAGCGCTCCTGACGCCGACCAGGATCTATGTCAAGCCGGTGCTTGCGGCGATCGCAGCGGCGGATGTCCGCGGCGTCAGTCATATCACGGGCGGCGGATTCTATGAGAATGTCCCTCGCTCCGTACCGAACGGGCTTTGCGCCGTGATCGAAAAAGCGTCGATCCGCACGCCTGCCGTCTTTCGCGTCCTGCAGGAGACCGGAAACATCCCGGAACGGGATATGTTCAACACCTACAACATGGGTGTCGGCATGGCGCTGATCGTATCAAAAGAGACGGCGGATGCGGCTTTGGAAGCGCTGAACGGTTTCGATCTCGGCGCATATGTCGTCGGCGAGATCGGCGAAGGGGAAGAGAAGGTGCGGATATGCTGAACGCTGAAACCGCACGGATCGCCGTTCTGGTGTCCGGCGGCGGCACGAACCTCCAGGCGCTGCTGGACGCGCAGGCGAGCGGCGTTCTTCACAGCGGGAAAATCATCCTTGTCGTTTCCAATAAACAAGGTGCCTACGCTCTGACGCGCGCTGAAAACGCCGGGGTCGAAACCTGTGTTTTGACAAAGCGTGAATGCGGCGGCCAGAAGTCCTTCGAAACACGGCTATCGGCGATTTTGAAGGAACACGCGGTCGACCTGATCATTCTGGCGGGATTTATGAGCATCCTCAGCGCGGACTTTACAGCGCAGTGGGAAGGACAGATCATTAACGTCCATCCGTCTCTCATCCCATCTTTCTGCGGAGAAGGGTTCTATGGCCTCCGCGTACACGAAGCCGCGCTGTCGTACGGCGTAAAAGTTACCGGGGCGACCGTGCATTTTGTGAATGAGATCCCGGACGGAGGGAGGATCATCGCGCAGAAGGCGGTTGAGATCGAGCCGGACGATACGCCCGAAACACTTCAGCGCCGCGTGATGGAGCAGGCCGAATGGATCCTTCTTCCCAGAGCGGCCGAGTCGGTATCCGAAGACATTCTGAAAAAACGGAGGAACGAAAACAATGATTGATTTTGTGGAATTCCTGAAAAAGAATGCATATCCCGGCCGCGGCATTGCGGTCGGACACAACAGCGTCTACTATTTCATTATGGGTCGAAGCGAAAACAGCCGGAACCGGATATTCGTTCCCACGGAGGACGGGATCCGCACAGAGGCGCACGACCCGGCGAAGCTGCGGGATCCGAGTCTGATCATCTATCATCCGGTCCGCCGGACCTCGTTCGGACTTGTCGTGACAAACGGCGATCAGACAGATACGATCCGCGACGTCGGACGCTTCCGCAAAGCGCTGATGCAGAGGGAATATGAGCCGGATGAACCCAATTGGACGCCGCGGATCTCCGCGCTGCTGCGCGACGACGGAAGCTTTGAACTTTCGATCCTCAAGCGTTGTGAAGGACGCTGCCTCCGTGAATTCTTCGCCTATGAGGGGATCGAAGCCGGGAAGGGCTTCTTCATCAGCACCTATCAGGGCGACGGAACCCCGCTTCCGAGCTTTGCGGGCGAACCGATCGAGATCACGATGCCGGAGCCGGAGGCCGTTTGGGAAGCATTGAACAGCGACAACAAAGTATCTCTTTACACGAATATTGAGGGGAATGTAAGAATATTCAATAAGAATCTGGGGGACTGAGACATGAAGGAACTGGAACTCAAGTACGGCTGCAACCCTAATCAGAAACCCGCGAAGATCTTTATGCCCGACGGCGGCGACCTGCCGATCCGTGTTCTGAACGGCCGTCCGGGATATATCAACTTCCTTGACGCGCTCAATTCCTGGCAGCTTGTGCGGGAATTGAAGGCGGAGACCGGGCTCCCGGCTGCCGCGAGCTTCAAACATGTTTCACCTGCCGGCGCGGCGCTTGGAACGCCGCTTGCCGACTGGGAGCGCAGGATTTATTTTGTCCAGGATGATGCCGAGCTTTCTCCGATCGCGTGCGCATATATCCGTGCCCGCGGATCAGACCGCCTCTGCTCCTACGGCGACTGGGCGGCGCTCTCTGAGATCTGCGACGCCTCTGCGGCGCGTTATCTGAAAGAAGAAGTTTCTGACGGCGTGATCGCCCCCGGTTATACCGATGAAGCGCTTGCGATCCTGAAGACAAAGAAAAAAGGCGGCTACAACGTCGTGGAGATCGATCCCGACTATGTTTGTGCGCCGCAGGAATACAAGGATGTGTTCGGCATCCGTTTTGAACAGGGACACAACTTCTTTCGAATCGACGAAGCGCTTTTGAGCAATATCGTCACGAAGAATAAAGCGCTTCCGCCGGAAGCAAAACGGGACATGCTCGTTGCGCTCATTACCCTGAAATATACCCAGTCAAATTCTGTTTGCTATGTCAAGGACGGACAGGCCATCGGCGTCGGCGCCGGTCAGCAGAGCCGGATCCACTGCACACGGCTGGCCGGGCAGAAGGCGGACAACTGGTACATGCGCCGCCATCCGAACGTGCTGGGGCTGCAGTTCATCGACGACATCCGGCGGCCTGACCGCGACAACGCCATCGACGTGTACACCTCCGACGAATATGAAGACGTCCTGCGCGACGGGGAGTGGCAGCGCGTTTTCAAAGTGAGGCCGGAGCCGCTGACCGCAGAAGAAAAGAAAGCATGGATCGCCACGCAAAGCGGCGTGACCGTCGGCTCGGATGCGTTTTTCCCATTCGGCGATAATGTGGAACGCGCAAGGAAATCCGGTGTGCAGTATATTGCTGAGCCCGGCGGCAGCATTCGGGACGATCATGTCATCGAGACCGCGGACAAATACGGAATCGTGATGGCGTTCACGGGAATGCGCCTGTTCCACCATTGAGCGGAGGCAGAAAACATGGCAAAATCAGACAACAGGTTCGTAAAGACATATTCTCAGGGAAAGCTCAACGGGATCGAGATCTGGGTTGATAAAAGGACAGGCGTGAACTATATGTTCAGCTTCAGCGGCTATGCCGGCGGCCTGACCGTGCTGGTCGATGCTGAGGGCAGACCGATCCGGACAAGCGTGTCCGAACTGGAATAAGGGAGAAAGAATATGAAACTCATGGTTGTCGGCGGCGGCGGCCGCGAACATACGATCATTAAGAAGCTGAAAGAGAATCCCGAAGTCACGCAGATCTTTGCCTTGCCGGGCAACGGCGGAATCGCTGCGGACGCTGTCTGTGTTCCCATCGGAGCGAAAGAGATCGACAAGATCGCGCAGTTTGCTCAGGAGAACGGGATCGAATACGCCGTTGTCGCACCGGACGATCCGTTGGTCCTTGGCTGTGTCGACGCGCTGGAAGCGGTCGGCGTACCGTGCTTCGGGCCGAGGGCAAACGCTGCGATCATCGAGGGCAGCAAGGTCTTTTCGAAAAATCTGATGAAGAAATACGGTATCCCGACTGCCGCTTACGAGACGTTTGACGACATGGAGAAAGCACTCGAATATCTGGACAGCGCGCCGATCCCCACGGTCGTCAAGGCGGACGGGCTGGCGCTCGGAAAAGGCGTGGTGATCGCCATGACGCGCCAGGAGGCAAAGGATGCCGTCGTCAGCATGATGCATGACAAAAAGTTCGGAGCCAGCGGCGAAAAGATCGTCATTGAAGAATACCTCGAAGGTCCGGAGGTCTCCGTCCTTGCGTTTACGGACGGCAAATCCATGGTTCCGATGGTTTCCTCCATGGACCACAAGCGCGCCGGAGACAATGACACCGGACTCAATACCGGCGGCATGGGCACGGTTGCGCCGAATCCTTACTATACGGACGAGATCGCAAAGGAATGCATGGAGAAGATTTTCCTTCCGACCATGGCTGCGATGAATGCGGAGGGCCGGACGTTCAAGGGTTGCCTGTATTTCGGCCTGATGCTGACAAAGGACGGGCCGAAAGTGATCGAATACAACTGCCGCTTCGGCGATCCGGAGACCCAGGTCGTCCTGCCGCTGCTGGAAAGCGACCTGCTGACAATCATGCGGGCGGTCACGGATGGGACGCTTGCTGAGACCGAAGTGAAGTTCCGCAGCGGACACGCCTGCTGTGTCGTGATGGCAAGCCGCGGCTATCCCGTTTCGTATGAAAAGGGCTTTGAACTGTTCATCCCGGAATCCGTGCATGACAAAGTCTATGTCGCAGGTGCGAAGATCGTCGACGGAGTCCTGCGCACGGACGGCGGTCGGGTACTCGGCTGCACCGCCGTAGGGGACACTTTGCCGGAAGCGATCGACGCGGCGTACGAAATTGTGTCACAAATCCGCTTTGAAAACGCCTATTATCGGCATGATATCGGCGCAAGAGCGCTGAAAGCGCCGGAGGGCTGATCGAATGGTATTCAGAATTTTTGTTGAAAAGAAGCCGGAGCTTGCGAACGAGGCACGGGCACTGCTGTCCGACGCGCGCGGACTGCTGGGGATCCACGGGCTTGAAAACGTCCGGCTGCTGAATCGCTATGACGCGGAGAACATCAGCGCCGAGCTCTTTGATTATGCCGTTAAGACCGTGTTTTCCGAGCCGCAGGTCGATCTGGTATGGCAAGAGCCGGATCTCAACGGAGCCGTCGTCTTTGCGGTCGAATATCTGCCCGGACAGTTCGACCAGCGCGCCGACAGCGCCGCACAGTGCATACAGATCATTTCCCAGGGGGAGCGTCCTCTTGTCCGCTCGGCAAAGGTCTATGCGCTGTACGGCAATCTCAGCGACAGCGAGGTCGCTGAGATCAAGAAGTACGTGATCAATCCGGTCGAGGCCAGAGAAGCGACGCTCGAACGACCGGAAACGCTTGCGATGCAGTATGACATCCCGACGGATGTTGCGATTCTCGACGGATTCCGCGAAAAATCGGAGGCGGAACTGGAAGGGATGATCGCCGAGCTGGGCCTTGCCATGGATCTCGGTGACATCCGCTTCTGTCAGGACTATTTCCGGACAGAACGCCGTGATCCGACGATCACGGAGCTTCGAATGATCGACACCTACTGGTCGGATCATTGCCGTCATACGACCTTCAATACGATCATTGACGCCGTACGCTTCGAGGACGAAGTGCTGGAGCGTGCGTATCAGGATTATCTCGACACCCGCGCTGCGCTCGGCCGTACAAAGCCGATCTGTCTCATGGACATCGGGACGATCGCGGCAAAGCTCCTTCGCAGCGAAGGAAAGCTTGACAAGCTGGACGAAAGCGAAGAGATCAACGCATGCACCGTGAAGATCGAGGTCGAGATCGACGGGAAGATCGAACCGTGGCTTCTGCTGTTCAAGAACGAAACCCATAACCATCCGACGGAAATCGAGCCCTTCGGCGGCGCCGCGACCTGCATCGGCGGCGCGATCCGCGACCCGCTCTCCGGACGGAGCTATGTCTATGGAGCGATGCGCCTGACCGGCGCTGCCGATCCGCTGACGCCGGTCAATGAGACGCTGCCGGGAAAACTCCCGCAGCGCAAGATCGTGACCACCGCAGCGGCGGGATATTCCTCCTACGGAAACCAGATCGGCCTTGCGACCGGAATCGTCGACGAGCTCTATCATCCTGGCTATGCGGCGAAACGCATGGAGATCGGCGCGGTCATCGCAGCGACTCCGGCGGCCAACGTCCGCAGGGAGACGCCTGCGCCCGGCGACACGGTCATCCTTCTCGGCGGCGGCACAGGACGCGACGGGATCGGCGGCGCCACCGGCTCCAGCAAGGCGCATGACACGCACTCAGTCGAGACCTGCGGCGCGGAGGTGCAAAAGGGGAATGCGCCGGAGGAACGGAAGCTCCAGCGTCTGTTCCGGAACGGCAAGGCCTGCCGCATGATCAAGCGCTGCAACGACTTCGGCGCGGGCGGCGTTTCCGTTGCCATCGGCGAGCTTGCGGACGGACTGGAGATCGATCTCAACGCGGTCCCAAGGAAATACGACGGACTTGACGGCACCGAACTTGCCATCAGCGAATCACAGGAGCGCATGGCCGTCGTCGTTGCAGCCGAAGACGTTCCCGCATTTCTCGCGCTCGCGGAGCAGGAAAACCTTCAGGCATGTCCGGTCGCAAAAGTCAAGACGGAAAAGCGCCTGACAATGCACTGGAACGGGAAAACGATCGTCGATATCAGCCGGGAGTTCCTTGATACCAACGGCGCGGAAAAGCATATCCGCGTCACCGCCGCAGCGCCCGGCATCCAGCCGAAAGCTGTCGAGGGCAGCTTTACCGCGGCGTGTCGGCAGATGGCCTCCGATCTCAACTGCTGCTCCCGCCGCGGACTTTCCGAACGCTTTGATTCAACGATCGGCGCGGGCACCGTCCTGATGCCGTTCGGCGGGATCCTGCAGCTTACGCCGATCCAGGCGATGGTGCAAAAGATCTCCGTTGAAAAAGGACACACGGATGACTGCTCCCTGATGGCATGGGGCTACAACCCCTATCTGACAGAGCAGAGCCCGTATCACGGCGCGTATCTCGCCGTGTTTGAATCCGTCTGCAAACTGGTCGCAAGCGGCGCTGAATTCCGGGACGTCTATCTCACGTTCCAGGAATACTTCGAAAAGCTCGGAAGGGACGAACGGCGCTGGGGTAAGCCGTTCAGCGCGCTTCTCGGTGCGTATGAGGCGCAGAAAGGCCTCGGCGCAGCAGCGATCGGCGGAAAGGATTCCATGTCCGGAAGCTTTGAAAAGCTTGACGTTCCTCCGACGCTTGTCTCTTTTGCAGTCACGACCCAGAAGGATGCCGACATCATCTCCCCGGAATTCAAAGCAGCGGGGCACAAGGTTGTGCGCATCGCGCCGGAATACAACTCGGACGGGCTGCCCGATGCAGAGAGCCAGAAAAAGGTTTTTGCCATCGTTACGGATCTGATGCGAAGCGGAAAAGTCTGCGCCTGCTATACGCCCGGCTTCGGCGGCGACGCGGAAGCGGTCATGAAAATGTGCTTTGGCAATGGACTCGGATTCCGCTTTGCCGCTGGTATGAAACTTCAGGATGTTTTCTCCTATGACTACGGCGCATTCCTGGTCGAGCTGACAGGAGAGAACGAAGGATGGCAGCTTCTCGGGGAGACAACAGACGACGGAATGCTGTCCTTTGAAAATGAACAGATCCCGTTGGAATCGATCCTTCAGCTCTATGAGGATAAGCTGGAGCCGGTGTACAGCTGCAACATTCCCGATGCGGATACGCCGCTGGAGACCTTCACCTATACAGCCGGAAAACCTGCTGCTCCGGTGATTCGCTGCGCGAAACCGAAGGTCCTGATCCCGGCATTCCCCGGAACGAACTGCGAATATGACAGCGCGAAAGCGATGGCGGACGCCGGCGCAAACCCGGAGATCATTGTGGTAAATAACCTCACTGCGGAGGGCATCGCACGCAGCGTGGATCGCTTCGCGGCGGAACTGAACGACGCGCAGATGGTCTTTATTCCCGGCGGATTTTCCGGCGGCGACGAACCGGACGGCAGCGGCAAATTCATCACGGCGTTCTTCCGCAATTCGGCAGTCAAGGAAGGCGTCACGGCGCTTCTGGATGAACGCGGAGGATTGATGTGCGGAATCTGCAACGGCTTCCAGGCGCTGATCAAACTCGGTCTCGTTCCATACGGCAGGATCATCGACACGGACGAAAGCTGCCCGACGCTGACCTATAACGTCATCGGCCGTCACCAGTCCCGCATCGTACGTACGCGTGTTGCGTCCAATCTGTCTCCGTGGCTCTCTCTGACCAGCGTCGGAGATGTGTATACCGTCCCGATCTCGCATGGCGAAGGACGGTTTCTTGCAAGCGAAGCTCTGGTGCGGCAGCTTTCGGAGCATGGACAGATCGCGACGCAGTACGTCGATATGAACGGCGATGCCAGTGCGGACGTCCATTTTAATCCGAACGGCTCAGTTTTTGCGATCGAAGGCATCACAAGTCCGGACGGCCGCGTTTTCGGTAAAATGGGGCATGCGGAACGCATCGGGAGCGGCCTGTATAAAAATGTACCCGGCAATTATGATCTTCGTATGTTTGAAGCTGCCGTACGGTATTTCAAAGGTTAGAAAGCAGCCCAACCGTATCATGCGGAAAAAGGAGAAACACATATGGTACAGGAGCTTGCCCTGACATCGTTTGCTCAGTGGATCTTCAACGTTTTCTACGCGATGGACTTCGCAGTACTCGAATGGTTTCACAGCTTCGCACAAACGCCATTCGGCAGATTCTGCGCGCCGATCCTGAATCTCATCACGCTGACCGGTTGGAAGGGCGCCTTTTTGATTCTTGCTTCCCTCGTAATGATCGCATTTCGCAAAACCCGTAGAACCGGGCTTTGTTCGCTGCTGGCGCTGACCATCGGCGCACTGTTTACGAATATCATCGTCAAAAATGCCGTTGCAAGACCTCGGCCGTATGATTACGACGCAGTGCTCCGTGCGTGGTGGGAGTATGCCGGCGCGCATTTTGAAAGCGATTATTGCTTTCCGTCCGGGCACATGACCGCTGCCTGCGGATTTACGACCGGTTTTGTTGCCATCAGAGGAAGGAAGTGGATTATCCCTGGGATCCTGTATGTGCTCCTGATGGGGATCAGCCGGATGTTTCTGATCGTCCACTATCCGTCGGACATTCTGGGCGGATTCGTATTCGGCGTCTGCGCAGGGATCATATCCTTCTTTATCATCCTTACGATCTACCGGAAATGGGGACAAAGCAAGCTGCTGCATGAATAAAAACAAGGGGGCTGATCGACAGCCCCCTTGTTTCTCTTTTATTGTCAGCCGTAACGGATGAACGACGTCTTGTTCATGACGCGCAGGACGCGCCATTGCCCTTGGTACTGCACGAATAGGAACAGTGCGCTGTTCTGGTCATCCGTACCGTCCGGCAGCTTACGGTTGAAATCCAAAAGCGCGGTAAAACAGTCCTCACTGTAGCGGATCAAACTGTTCAGAGAGACAGATTCCAACGCGGCGTCGCGTCCGGTGACCCAGGTAAGGGAACCGAGACTCATGGAAGCGCGCTCCGCCGCTTCGGACCCGGGAACAAGATAGGACAAATATGTCTGATAATTTAGAGCCAGTTGAGCGTCACGGTTGCCGAGAAAAGCGATATATGCATCAAACACCTTGAAAATCAAGGGTTTCTGCTCCTCGGCGAAAGACTCGTCCGTATGCAGACGGAAGATGAAGCGATTGCCTTCTTCTTCGTCGGTCGGAAGATTGCTGCCGTCCGGGAGGATCGCCTTCACAACGGGCCGCGCGACCAGACCGTCGATTTCATATCGCAGATCTTCGGGATGCACGGGAACGCTGTCGCCAAGGCCTTCAAAGTCCGCCAGCGGCGTGCGTGTGATGATCGCGTTTTCCTCCGAAAGCGTGATGCCGTTGACTGTGATCGTGACAAGGGAAGGCGCAAGGATCACATAGTCGGAAGTCAGCGGGGGATAATAATAGGAATTTCCCTTCTGATATCCAAGCGTGAGCTGTTCACCGTCTGCATCCTTCACCGTGATCCGTTCGTCAGTAAAGCAGTCGTTCAGGATATATTTCGTAAGACCGGGGATGTCGCCGCGTCCGGATTCCAGGGCTCCGAGCGTCACATCCTGGGCGTCGCGCTGAATGAGACAGTCCGGACCGACCGGTGAACCGTTCACAAAGACGGTCGCACCCTCCGGCGCAAAAACGGAGAGTCCGCTGTCAACCGTCGCAAATCTGTCCAGGATCCATGTGTGATAACCGAAGCTGAGCGATCCGCCGTCCTTCAGGAAAGCGGTCAACATGGTTTTCTTTCCGAAGCGGATCGAATAGACGGGCTTGTCGTCTGTATAATCGCCGTATTTTTTGACATATGAGGCCTGGTCCAGCGCAAGGGTGTCCAGATACCCATCCTCGACGCCGGCCTCAGAGAGGATCCTGCGCCAGTCAGAAGCATTGTGATCGCTCATGAGCTGGTCCATCGGACGATACGGCCTGGAACGCTCATAAGCGTCCATACGCCGCCAGAGGATGTTGAGTCCGACGAAGATAATTGCCAGAAATACAAGGATGTAAATCAAATAACCGTAAGCAAAGGAAAGATGCTTTTTCTTTTTTTCCGGCTTCTCAGAAGTCGACGCCTGCGTTTCTGAAAACGATCCCTCGCTATTCAACGGTACGGAACGATTGAGGGGATCAGCGTGTGGAACGGAAGCGGACAACGGGGTTGCTCCGGTACTGCGCGAAGCATCAGACCGTGGGCTGCGCTCCGTCGGCTCTGACACGGGATTCAGCGGATTCTGCTTATCGTTCAGCTGTGTGGGAGGAAGATCGGGACACATGTGTTTCCCGTTGTTTTTACTGATCAGCTTCATCTTTATCGCCCTCCTCACTTACGCACAAGGAAGGCCGTCGGAAGCGGCCGCGTGCCGACGACTGAGGCGTTGATGTTCATTGCCTCACCCTGATAGATCATGGAGGAGCTGCTTCCTCCGTCGAGATTTGCGGCGTTCACCGCGCCGTGCTCCAAAAAGATACTGATCAGATCCTCAAAGGTTGCGCCGAGACTAGTGATTTGCCGCCCGTCAACGACCAGCAGCATGATGGCTCCGTCCGCGCGCTGCCCGATCGCTGTGCGCGGGTTAACGCCGCCGGCAGTGATCGCGCTGCCGGTCTGTGCCTCGCCGTTAACGATCAAGGTGGGACCGAAAGAACATGCCCACTGGATATGGCGATTGAGCGCCTCCTGCGCGCTCATCCAGCCGACGTGGAGGATCCCGTCCGCGTCGATCCCGATGACATTGGAATACGTGCCGGCGTGTCCCCAGGTCAGATTGCCTTCCGTGATCACGATGCCGTCCGGCGTGCCGCCGTTTCCGCTTCCGCCTGGATCATAGAATCCGCCGCCGTTTACTCCGGCCAAAGCGTCGTATTTTTCTATCATCTGTTCCAACGTAAGGCCTGCGTCACCGTATTTGTCCGGCGTTCCCACGAAAACGCGGAAGGGATCATCGATGATCATTAAAATGCCGCGATAGTTTGCGCCGGTGATCCCGATGAACTCGATCCCGTCGCCGGCATCTGTGCTTTCTGTTCCGTTGGCGGTCTCAGCGCCGTGCGCTTTCTCCCTGTGTGTCGCGGTGATCGTAACGAGGGAGGTGTCGACCTCCTCGACCTCGGGCGTTTCTTCGCGGTAGCGCATGATTTCTGAGACACGCGACTCCGGAAGAAACAGATCCGGTATAAAGCCGATTGCACTGGTTTCCTTGAGAGAACGAGTCAGAAGCTCCTGCGCAGCAGGGGAGGGGCCGCGAAGCACAACCCACACGACGCCTACGACAGCCAGGAACAGCAGCAGAATCGTCGTAAAAAGGACGAGGAGCGACCGAAGTATGATCTTGACGGCCTTTTTCTCTTTCATAGAACTCTCCGATGAAAAAACAATTTACAAATCTTTGCTTGCGCATTAAGATAGAAACGACAAAAACCGAGATGTTCTGTTTCTCAATAGATTATATTATACTGTCTTCGACACGAAATGACAAGAACGAATCTTTGGTAATCTCCCAGGAGGAGCTCCTATGTGCGCATTGACCCCGACAACTGAACGTATCAGCGTCATTCTCCCTTCTCTGAATCCATCGGACAAATTTGACCGTGTCGTCGATGGACTGATCAGCGCCGGATTCCGCAGCATTGTGATTGTTGACGACGGGAGCAGGGAAGAGAATCGATCGCATTTTGTGCGTGCTGCGCAATACCCCGATGTAACGGTTCTGACCCATGAAGTGAACCGCGGTAAGGGCGCTGCGCTGAAAACCGCCTTCCGCTGGCTGATGGAGAACCGGCCGGAATGTGCCGGCGCCGTTACGATCGATGGGGACGGGCAACATCTGCTCAAGGATATTCTCCGATGCGCCGAATCGTTGTCGGAAGAAAACGAAATCGTCATGGGCTGCCGTGATTTCTCCGGCCCTGACATTCCGGCACGCAGCAGAGCCGGAAATCGGATCACTTCCGCTGTGTTCCGCTTCCTTTGCGGCATACGGCTCAGCGACACGCAGACCGGTCTCCGCGTCCTGCCGTCTGTTCTGTTTCCGCAGCTGATCCAGATCCGCGGTGAACGCTTCGAATATGAAACAAACATGCTCCTTGAGTTGACACGGCGCGGCGTCAGGCTCAAGGAAGTGCCCATTGAGACCGTATATGAAGACGACAACAGCGAAAGCCATTTTCGCCCGTTTGCGGATTCTGTGCGTATCTACAAGTTTATTCTTCTGTATGCGCTCTCATCCCTGGCCGGCGCCATAGCGGATCTGATCGTTTTTTACATCTTCCGAAGAGTATTCGAAGGACATGTAACGGACGGAACAGCCGTATTGCTGTCCACCGTGATCGCAAGAGCGGTTTCGTCTTTCCTGAATTTCAATCTCAATAAGAAAATGGTATTCCACGGAGAAGACGCTTACGGGAAAACGATGCTTCGTTATTATGCGCTTGCGATTCCGCAGATGCTGGTCTCCGCAGGTCTTGTTGCGCTGCTGAGCCGTCTGGCCGAATCGGGCGCTACGATATTGACAACCGGGATCAAGTTCTGCGTCGATGTGGTTTTGTTTTTCATCAGCTTCCGTATTCAGAGGCGCTGGGTTTTCAAGTAACCGGATTCGAAAAGAAAACAAAAAACCGTGATTTGCAAAATCAAATCACGGTTTTTTGTTGTGAAAGACCGCTCAAGACGCTTTTCACGGTATGCTTCCTCAGTGATGTCAGTACCTGAAATCATTTCCGTGATTCGACGAGCGTCAGCCGCTGTTTCATCTATTAGAGTTGAACCGAGATCAAAGAAGATCCAATTTATTCCCTCAAGCATACTATTATCTCCCGCAAAACTGCTATTTGCCGCAATGATTATAGCATGTTTTTCGCCTTCATTCAAAAAGGAAAAACCTCTTTTGCCGTGGTAGACAAAAGAGGTTTCTTTTTTGGCACCGGGAGAAGGATTCGAACCCTCACAGACGGAGTCAGAGTCCGGCGTGCTACCTTTACACAATCCCGGTACGAACAAGCAAAATGTATTATATCCGATTTATGAGGATTGTCAAGGTTTTTTTCGCTTTTTTTGCAGTGAATAATAATCATTCGGATTAGTGCTGTGCTTTAACGTATGCCAAAGGTCTGAGGCGCGCCGCACGTCATCCGATGTGACCTGTCCGTTGGGATCATACCGGGCCGGCAAATACAATGCCGTGAGCGCCGTCGGATCAGCG
>JAEEGL016506123.1_pt1 | contig 26581 bp, 21 predicted proteins | sample 9134231 | NCBI WGS metagenome assembly JAEEGL01 (sample SAMN16246548, study PRJNA631951) | gut metagenome | biome: gut microbiome; feature: rumen; material: fiber-attached | host: Bos | place: Iran: Karaj | collected 2018-10 | reverse complement strand
TTACCTCCTAATGTCTATTCTGTGTTAAGCTGGCAGGCTTAGGCACAGTTTAGCACATTAGGATTTTTTTGTTCATCGCTTAAGCTCTACGGAACCACGCCACTATGGCGTGGTTTTCTATTAACAAAAAGAAACCGTGAGCTTTCGCTCACGGTTTTTGTTGTCTGTATTATCTGTAGTGCTTTTCGTCGTAGGTCCTGCAGAAGTCGTCTATCTTCCTTATGGCTTCTGCCAGTTCTTCGGGCTCCGGGAGCATGACCACTCTGAAATAGTTGGGCTTGGGATAGTCGAAGCCCGATCCCGGGACTACCATGACGTGCTTGTCTCTTACGAGCTCCATGGCGAACTGCTTGTCGTCTCCGTCCTTTACGTGGACCCTCTCCGGGTCTATGCGGACGAAACAGTAGAGGGCTCCCGTGTTCTTTATGACCGAAAGATATTCGGAAGCGTTTACCGCGTTCATGGTAGCTTCCCTTCTTTCGTAGAGCCTTCCGCCGGGAGACATCATTTCCTTCGTGTAGACGGGGTCCGCAAGGGCTGCGGGCACGCACAGCTGGGCGAAGGTGTTGGAGCAGAGCCTTACGGAGGAGAGGGTCTCGAGGACCGTCTTGAACTGTTCTCCGTCTTCTCCCTTAAATCCAGATGCCGTCATCCATCCGCATCTGAATCCGCAGACAATGTGGGATTTGGAAAGTCCGTTGTAGGTGATGACGGGAAGGTCTGGGGCAAGCGCCGCCACCGAATGGTGCACGGCTCCGTCCATGAGCAGTCTGTCGTATATCTCGTCGGCAAGTATCACAATCCCGTGCTTTCTTGCCACTTCGCAGATCGCGAGGAGCAGCTCGTCGGAATAGAGGACTCCCGTGGGATTGTTCGGGTTTATTATGACTATGGCCTTGGTCTTTTCAGTTATCTTGCTTTCTATATCCTCCGCGTCGGGCATCCAGTGCCTGTCTTCGAAGCATTCGTAGAATACCGGTTTTCCTTCGGCCAGAAGGACGCTGTTCGTCCAGAGGTTGTAGTTGGGGCAGGGGCAGAGCACCTCGTCTCCGGGATTGATGAGGGCGGAGCATGTCATCTCCGCAAGTTCGGAAACCCCGTTGCCGAGATATATGTCGGACAGGGATATATCTTTGAAACCCTTGGAAAGGTCGTAGGAAAGGATCGCCTCCTTCGCCTCCTTTATTCCCGTGGATTCGGAATAGGCGGCGGCTCTGTCAGTGGCTTCGGCTATGGCCTTTCTCAAGCTGTCCGGTACGGGGAAGCCGAAAGCGGCCGGGTTTCCCGTGTTCATCTTGAGAACTTTGTTTCCTTCAGCCTGCACTCTGAGGGCTTCCTTGTATACTATGCCCCTGGTGCCGCTGGCAATGTTTTTGGTTCTGTCAGCTCTGTACATGATTGCGCCTCCTTGAATAATTAACATATATATTACAATTTTAGCAAAGCTTTTTCAATATTTAGATTTAAATGGTATAATACGTTGATTATGAGCATACTTACGATCTCACAACTCAATTACAGCGTAGGAGTAGAGGACATACTCGAAGACGTCAGCTGCATAGTGAACGAGGGCGACCGCATAGGCATAGTCGGAGTCAACGGCGCCGGTAAATCGACCCTTCTTAAGCTCATTATGGGCGAATACGATCCTTCGTATATATCTTCGGGAGAAGGCTATGAAAAGGACTCGGGCGACATAGGTTTTGCCAGGGATATTTCCGTTGCTTATCTAAAGCAGAGGGAGCATTTCCTTCCGGGGGTAAGCGTCTGGCAGGCTCTGGACGTGAAAATAGACCCGGAAGAATTTAGGGAAAAGAACGGCTATTCTCTCGAAAAGGGGAAGAGGGGCATACTGACGAGCCTCGGATTCGGAGAGGAGAGCTACTCCCAGGAAGCCGTATCCCTTTCCGGAGGAGAACAGACGCGGCTAGCCCTTGGGGCCGTCCTTTTAAAGGAGCCCGATCTTCTGCTTCTCGACGAACCTACGAACCATCTCGATATACCGACTCTCCAGTGGCTTGAGTCAAGGCTCAAGTCCTACAGGGGCACCCTTATGATAGTCTCCCACGACAGATACTTTTTAGACAGGGTGGCCACGAAGATATTCGAAATAGAAAACAGGCACCTTACGGTCTACGGGGGGAACTACACCCAGTACAAAGAGAGAAAGGAAGTTCTCTACCAGGAGGCGCTGAGGCATTACGAGCTTCAGGCCGAGGAGATAAAGCACGAGGAGGAGCTCATAGCCCGCTGGTACGGAAGGGGCACGGAAAAGCTCATAAAAAGAGCCCAGAGCAGGGAGAAAAGGCTCGCTCACGTGGAAAGGCTCGAAAGACCCGTCGTTCAGAAGGACGAGATAAAATTGTCCTTCAGGCAGAACCTGCAGACCGGAAACGACGTAGTGCTCATAGACGATCTTTCCTTCGCCTATGCCGACGCGCCGGAAAGGCCACTCATTAAAGATTTCAGCGCCATCGTAAAGAAGGGCGAGAGGATATGCATAACCGGTCCCAACGGAGCCGGAAAGACCACGCTTCTCAAAATGCTCATGGGCCAGCTTCGTCCCACAGCCGGACGCATAAGACTGGGTACCAACGTGGTTCCAGCCTATTACGACCAGCAGCAGGAAAACCTCAGGGCGGACAACACGGTCCTCGAGGAGATGTACAACTGCAGGGGCGTGCTCATAGGACCCGGAGAATACGCCAGCGTGGAGAGCAGGTATACCCAGACCGATCTTCGCAGGATGCTGGGCGCCATGTGCTTCAGAGGAGACGACGTATTCAAGAAGGTCGGCTCCCTTGCCGGAGGAGAAAAGGCCAGGCTTTCTCTCCTCAAGCTCATGATGTCCGGCGCCAACGTGCTGATACTCGACGAGCCTACGAACCACCTCGACATCACCTCGAAGGAAGTTTTCGAAGACGCTCTTCTTGCTTTCCCCGGCACGGAGATCATAGTGTCACACGACAGATACCTCATCGAAAAGGTCGCGACCAGGGTCATCGAAATAGGAGAAACGGCCGGAGACGCTATGAAGAAGGAAAGCGTTTCCGTAAACACGACGGCCGGTTTCGGAGGCTTTGCCAAGGGCTCCGAGGAGGAGAGAAGGGCAAAGAAGAAGGCGGAGACTGAAAAGAGAAGAAACGAAAGAAAGCTGGCGGAAGCGGAAGAAGAGCTCGGAAGCCTGGAAGACCGGAAAAAGGAACTTGAAAATCAGCTGTGCCTTCCGGAAGTTTTCTCGGATCCGGCGAAGGCGAGAAGCGTTTCCGAAGAGCTCGAGGAAACAAAAGCCAGGCTCGAGGAGGTATATACGCTCTGGATGCAGCTCCAGGAAAGCGCGGAAGAATGAACTAAATGCACAAACGGAAGGGAATAAGGCGCCGTATTTTTGTATATTGCGACAATAACCGGAAGCTAATGGTGTGAAAAATTCTCTTGTGCAGTTTGAAGGTCCATAGTATAATTCAGACAGTCCTAATTGATCAATTTAAAGGAGGAATAAAAAATGGCGTATAAGATTACAGATGCTTGCGTATCCTGCGGAACATGTGCAGAGAACTGCCCGGTAGAAGCTATCACCGAAGGTGACGGAATCTACGTTATCGATGCAGACGCATGCGTAGACTGCGGAACATGTGCAGAGAACTGCCCCGTAGACGCACCCGTAGAAGCATAATAAACTTAAGCTATGCAAGGAGCATGGTCCCAGGAAAGGACCGTGCTTCTTTTTTTGCGGCAGAGAAGATGATATAATCAAAATATGAAAGTAAGCGGCCTTACAGGAAAGAGCGGCACGGGCAAAAGCTACGTCGCTACGGAGCTCTCGTCAAAGCTCGGAATAGACGCCATCATAGATGACGGGCTTTTGATTGCGGGCGGAAGGATACTGGCCGGAGAATCCGCGAAAAAGCAGAAGACCAAGATAGGCGCTGTGAAGACTGCCGTATTCCAGAACGAGGAAAACGCCCGCGAGGTCATGATCGCCATAGAAAGGCTGAAGCCCTCCCACGTTCTGATACTGGGCACCTCGGAGGAGATGATAAGGCTCATAGCCGAAAGGCTTGCCCTTCCCGTTCCCGGGGAGATAATACATATAGAGGACGTGACCACGGAAAAGGAGAGGGAGCTTGCCTCGAAGCGCAGGCATCAGGCGGGGATGCACACCATACCGGCTCCCACCCTTCAGGTCAAGAAACAGTTCTCAGGATACCTCATAGACCCTAAAAGAGCCTTCAGCAAGAAAGAAAACAAGACGAAGACCGTCATAAGGCCAACCTACAGTTATCTCGGAAATTATGAGATATCGGACAAGATCATAGGACAGATAGTGGAGCACGAAGTGTCGGTCACTTCGGGCTGCGGAGAGCTTCTTTTCGCGACCAGCATAAACGGAGCCGACGGCATGTATATAAGGGCCATTATCAGGGCGGAAAGAGGCACTAAAATGATCCAGGCGGCGGAGGCTCTCCAGAAAAGAGTTTCGGGAGCCGTGGCTCATATGACCTCCTTCAACGTGCTGGGAGTGGAAGTGGAAATAAGGGGATATACAAAAGCGCGGCCGAAGACCTGAAATAACGGAAATGTGTGGAACGCGCGATAATTATGTGGTATAATACCCTTTGCGTTTGATTGTAAAGTATGGCTCGGAAGGGCCATGATAAATAACAGGAGGAAATATTATGACGATTGTACCTATGGGAAACCGCGTCCTTCTCAAAAAGGATGAGGCCGTAGAAAAGACAGCCGGAGGACTTCTTCTTGCGGCTTCCGCAAAGGAAGAAAGCACAATGGCAACAGTAGTAGCAGTAGGACCGGAAGTTCCCGGAGAACTGAAAGTCGGTGACAGAGTTATCTATTCTAAGTTTGCAGGCGAAGCCATCGAAGTCGACGGCAAGGACTGTCTGCTCACCGAGGCCAAGGATATTCTGGCAATAGTAAGATAGAGGAGTAGTTATGTCAAAAGAAATTGATTTCGGCGAAAGCGCAAGAAGAAAACTTCAGAGCGGCGTAGACCAGCTCGCAAATACGGTCAAGATCACTCTCGGACCTAAAGGAAGAAACGTAGTTATAGCCAAGACCTACGGTTCTCCTCTCATCACCAACGACGGCGTTACCATCGCGAAGGAGATCGAGCTTGAAGACGGGTTCGAAAATATGGGCGCACAGCTGGTAAAGGAAGTCGCTTCCAAGACCAACGACGTTGCGGGAGACGGAACTACGACGGCGACTCTTCTCGCTCAGGCCATCATTCACGAAGGATTCAAGAACGTAGCCGCAGGCGCCAACCCCATGGTCCTCAAGAGAGGAATCCAGGGCGCCGTAGACGTAGCGGTCGAAGCTCTTAAGAAGAACGCGACTCCCGTACAGGGAACAGAGGCCATCCGCCAGGTAGCCATCGTTTCCTGCGGAGACGAAGAAATAGGCGGACTCATCGCCCAGGCTATGGACAAGGTCGGAACGTCCGGCGTCATCACCGTTGAGGATTCCAAGTCCATGAACACAACTCTCGAAGTGGTCGAAGGTATGCAGTTTGACAGAGGATACGTAAGCGCCTACATGGTTTCCGATCCCGAAAAGATGGAAAACGTAATGCAGGATCCCTACATCCTCATCACAGACAAGAAGATATCCAACATCCAGGAAGTCATGCCTCTTCTCGAGCAGGTGCTCCAGCAGGGCAAGAAGCTCCTCATCATAGCCGAGGATATCGAAGGCGAAGCGCTCGCAACCCTCGTTGTAAACAAGCTCCGCGGAATACTTGACGTATGCGCGGTTAAGGCTCCGGGATTCGGCGACAGACGTAAGGATATGCTCAAGGATATCGCCATCATGACCGGCGGTTCCGTGATTTCCGACGAACTCGGATACGACCTCAAGACGGCGACCATCGATCTTCTCGGTACCGCAAGCACCGTAAAGGTCACAAAGGATACAACCACCATCGTAGGCGGCGCAGGAAACAAGGCGGAGATCGAGGCAAGAGTCGGACAGATCAAGTCCATATATGCAAACACCACTTCCGAGTACGACAAGGAAAAGCTTCAGGAACGTATGGCAAAGCTCGCCGGCGGCGTAGCGGTCATCAAGGCGGGAGCTGCAACCGAGACCGAACTCAAGGAAAAGAAGCTCCGTATTGAGGACGCTCTCAATGCGACCAAGGCCGCAGTTGAGGAAGGCATAGTTCCCGGCGGCGGAACGGCTCTCGTAAACATCATCCCGGCGGTTGCCGAATATGCGGCGACTCTCGAGGGAGACGTAAGAACAGGCGCGAACATCATCGTAAGAGCTCTCGAGGAACCCGTACGCCAGATCGCAGAGAACGCGGGTCTTGAAGGCAGCGTAGTTGTGAACGCGGTCAAGAACGCGGCAAAGGGCGTAGGCTTCAACGCGGCTACGGAAGTATACGAGGATATGATAGCGGCAGGTATCGTTGACCCAGCAAAGGTCACCAGATCCGCTCTTCAGAACGCGGCTTCCGCATCCTCACTGCTCCTGACCACAGAAGCGGGCATCATCGACTACAAGGCCGAAAAGGACATGGAGAAGATGCAGCAGAAGGCCATGATGCAGCAGCAGATGGGCGGAATGATGTAATCCCTAAAAAACGTAAAAAAGTAAAAACTAAAAAACACAAAACGGCATGATTTTTAAAACCATGCCGTTTTTCTTTCTTTCTTTTATTATTTCTTCTGCATCCCTATGATTTTTTGAATATCATCAGCACGTAGCCGGCCTTTTTGGGATCGAAGTCTGCGTATTTACCTCCTTCGCCTGCCATGTATGAAAAGAGTTCTTCTCTGCAGTCCCTTTCGTAAACGGAGACGAGTCCCAGGTACTGGGCGTAGGAACGAAGGGCTTCCCTGTCTATCAGACCGTTTTTTATTATGACCGAGGATTCCGCGTCGTAGGGGAATGAAGTTCTGAAGGCGTAGCTGAGATCTCCGGGGTCTCTTTCGCACATCCCGCTTATTATCATAAAACCACCGGTCTTGAGCACTCTTTTCCACTCGCAGAGGGCTTCCTTAGGGTCTGCAAGAAGCGTAAGCGTGCTTTCGCTCAAGATGCCGTCGAAGCTTTCCTCGTTGTACGGCAGATATGCGGCGTCGCATACGCTGAATGAAATATCGGGATGCAGTCTTTTCGCGTTTTCGACGGATCCTGCGTTGCTGTCAATGCCGAAGGCTTCGATTCCGAACTCTTCCTTAAGAGCCGCAAGGCTTGCGCCTTCGCCGCATCCTGCGTCAAGGATCCTGAGGCTCCTTTCTTCCGGAACTTTGCGGTTTTCGGTCATAAGAGTAACTTTCTTTTCTCTGAAGGACGCGGTGCTTTTAACAGCGGTCCTGAACGCGTCCTTCGTGAGCTCTGTCCCTCCCGGGTGCAGGCTCTGATTTTTCATATCCGTATTCATATCACACCTCACTGAAAGTCATGGGTCATAGTATTCCTTTATGCACCTTAAGTATATCTTCTGATTAAGTGCGATTCAAATGTGCCTTGCAGGAAATAGAGGGGTTTAATGACTCTATTTGGAGGGTTTAGAAATATTTAATCGGGATACGGCGGTTTTCGTACGAAAAAACCGGGGCGTATCGCCCCGGTCGCTCGCTTTTTTAGATCTCCACCTTAAGGAAGGTCTTTTTGCCCTTCTTGAGTATCATGGGTCCGTCCTTAAAGCATTCCTTTGTAATGAGGAGCTTTGTGTCCGTGACCTTTTCTCCGTTGATGGAGAGTCCGCCCTGTTCTATGGTCCTGAAGCCTTCGCCGTTGCTCGGAACGAGTCCCGCAGCCTTCATGAGGGCTACTATCCCCATTCCCTCTTCGGGAAGGTCTATCTTTACGCTGGGCATGTTGGCCGAAGCTCCTCCGGAGAAGGCGGCTCTCGCCGCTTCCTGAGCCTTGGCTGCTTCGGCGTCGCCGTGGACGAGCCTCGTGACTTCGTAGGCCAGGACCTCCTTCGCGTGATTGATCCTTTCGTCTTTGTGGGCCGTAAGCTCGGCTATCTCCTCGAGGGGCAGGAAGGTGAGCATGCGCAGGCACTTTTCAACGTCTGCGTCCTCAACGTTTCTCCAGTACTGGTAGAAATCGTAGGGGCTGCATTTTGCGGCGTCGAGCCAGAGGGCCCCCGCCTGGCTCTTGCCCATCTTGGTCCCGTCGGACTTTGTGAGAAGGGCGAAGGTCATGCCGTAGTAGTCGTCCTTGCCGAGGAGTCTTCTGGCCAGGTCTCTTCCTGCGAGTATGTTTGACCACTGGTCGTTTCCGCCGAATTCTATCTTGCAGTTTATATCCCTTGCCAGGCAGTAGAAGTCGTAGGCCTGAAGGAGCATGTAGTTGAATTCGAGGAAGGAAAGACCCTTTTCCATTCTCTGCTTAAAGCACTCGGCTCTGAGCATGTCGTTGACCGAGAATCTCGAGCCTATGTCTCTCATGAATTCGAGGTAGTTTACGTTTCTGAGCCAGTCGGCGTTGTTTACGCATATGGCCTTGCCGGCTTCGGGCTCCTTGTTTTGTCCGCCCTTTGCTAAAACTCCTTCCGACTTTATATGCTTCCACTCTTCGTCGAATACGAGGAAACGGTCGAAGAGGTGCTTGAAGTTTTCAGCGTTCTTGTCTATCTGCTCGGTAGTCATCATCTGCCTTGCGTCGGTCCTTCCGGAAGGATCGCCTATCATGGTCGTTCCTCCTCCGATGAGGACTACGGGGGTGTGACCGTATTTCTGCATGTACATCATGATGATGACCTGCATGAAGTGTCCCACGTGGAGGCAGTCCGCCGTGGCGTCGAAGCCTATATAGAATTTGACCTTCTCCTTTCCGAGAAGCTCTCTTATGCCTTCGTCGTCGGTGGTCTGTTCGATGAATCCGCGCTCTTTAAGTACGTCGTATACGTTCGTGTGTTTGCTGACGTTGTCCGGGATCTGAAACATTTTCTTTCTCCTGTTCTTTCGAAATGTATTTTCGTATCATTATATCACAGACTTTTTGCTTGTCATCTGTATTTGCAGGCTACAAAGGTTAACAATTGTGAAGTATAGTGTGATATAATATAAAATCTGAAAGTATGTTCCCAAGGGGGATGGATTTGGAAAACAGGGAAGTAGAAAAATCGGGGGAAAGCTGGTACGTCTTCGCGCCTGAAAAAGGCTCAGAAAACGGCCGGAAGAAAAGGACCGCGCTGTTCAGAGCGCTGGCCCTGGTTTTCGTTTTGATATTTTTCATTTCCGCCCATTTCTATCCCGTCAGGGCCAACACCATAGGCCTCATAAGAAAGATCCCCGGCTGCAGGGTATACCCCATAATCTACGAAAGAGACTTTACGGGAGTCATCACCTTCCCGGAGCCCGAATACGTGGTCGGAGCCAAGTATGCGGTATGGGAAAACACCCTTGAACGCAAGCTCTTCGAAGAGGAGATACCCAAGGAGATGATAGATACGGGAAGCTACACTATTCCGACCATGAGCTTCTGGGACGACTATATGGAGCACCGCTCCGAATACGCGGGCTTCGAAGCCAAGGGGAACTACAAACAGGTGATCTGGGTGACCCTTTACTACGAAACGGGAACGGGAGAGATCAAATCGAGATCCTTTACGGCGGATACGGTGGAAGCTCCTCTGTGCTGGATGCAGCAGGCCACCAGAAAGAACGGCAGGGTCCTTATGTCCGACGGATACGTCACCGAGATAGTGCATACCATGCATCTGGACAGCGACATAAGAGAGTGCCTCATAGAGCAGCCCGGCAAGGTGATGAGAAGCGATATAATCAGCGTGAGGGTGCTCATAGACGGGCAGGAGCCCGCTGAAAAGCCGGTCGCCGAAAAACCGGCGAGAGGTCTCTTCGTCATAAGGATACCCATTCCCGAGGGACACAAGAAAGACGGCAGTCATACCGTCGAGATATATACGACGCAGTACATAACGGGATTCAAGAAATCCGTCGAATTCATGTCAACTGATACTTACTAGGTACTGGAAGGAGAAAACATGAGCGATCTATTCATAAACTTCATCATATTCGCAGGCGCCGTGATGATATTCGTCATCGCGCTCATAGGAGCTGCAGCCGCCGCGAAAAAGGGCGGCAAGGTCGCGGCTATATGGTCGCTGATACGCCTTGTGGTGGGCTTCGTCGCCTGGGTGGTCATAATCTATACGGGTCTTAAGATCCTGGGTATGGAGCACCTGATGATACTTGCCGCTGTGGGCATAGGCTCCCTCGTGGCGGGATTTGCCCTTCAGAGGAATTTCGAAAACATAATAGCGGCTCTGAGCCTTTCGAAAAAGGGCAGGTTCAAGATAGGCGACACCCTCGTGGTAAACGGTTTCAGAGGCGAGGTCACCGAGATGAGTCCCAGAGCCGTCGTCATTGAGGATGAAAACGAGAACAGACTGGTCATAAACAATGCGGAGCTTACGAGCTACAGGATACTCGCTCCTCTCTCCTCGGGAGAAGCCGGAGACAAGTCCGTGGAGAAGCAGCTTAAGGAGATAGAAGGAAAAGATCTCCAGATGCAGAAAGACGCCGCTGACGCAGCCTTCGAGGAAGCGGTTTACGCGAGGACCCAGATAAAGGAGGCTCTCGACGAATCTCTTAAGATAAAAGAGGAACTGAATGCGGCTTTGAGCGAAGCCAAGGCAAACGCCGCGGAGAGCAGAGAACAGACGGAAAAGAATATACGCGAAGCAAAGGCTGCTATTGACAGCATGACGGCTGACGCCGAAAAGGCGGCGGCGGAAGCAAAAGCCGAAGCGGACAGGACCATAGCGGACGCTAAGGCAGAAGCTGAAAAGGCCTCGAAAGAAGCGGAAGCCGAAGCCGAAAGAATACTCGCGGAGGCCGAAAAGGCGTCGAAGGAAGCTGAGGCTGAAGCAGAGAGAAAGCTGGCGGAGGCCGAAGAAGCTGCAAAGGAAGCAGCGTCCGATAAGGCGGAAGAAGTAAAGGAAAGCCTGGAAGAGGCTGCCGGAGAAATTAAGGAGGCAGCGGAAGAAAAGCTTGAAGAACTTAAGGAAGCGGCGGAAGAAGTAAAGGAAGCTGCAGAAGAAAAGGGCGAAGAGATCAAGGAAGCCGCGGAAGAGCTTGCGGAAGAGGCTCCTAAGAAGACGAAGAAAAAGAGCAGCGGCAAGGGAAACAGGAAATCTTCCAAAAAGAAGGAAGAGACCCCCGCGGAAAACGCGGAGCCCGCGCCTGAGCAGGAAGGCTGAAAAATACGGAGTTTATGAGCAGGCCTTTAATGGGCCTGCTTTTAACGTGGGCAGATGTGATATAATAGCGGATATGAAGACGGTAATATATACGACAAGTGAAAAGGATATAAAAAGGGCGGCGAAGGTCATAGCGAAGGGAGGCTTGGTGGCATTTCCGACGGAGACCGTGTACGGCCTCGGTGCCGACGCCTTCGATCCGGAGGCTGCGAAAAAGGCCTATGCGGCGAAGGGCAGACCCTCGGACAACCCCCTCATAGTCCATATAGCGAAATTCGAAGACCTATATAGGCTGACTCCGGTTTTTGAAGACGAAAAAGAGGCGGAGATCTGCGCTCTGGCTTCGAAGCTGGCCGAAACCTTCTGGCCGGGACCTCTTACCATGATATTCCCAAAAAGAGCCGAGGTTCCAAAAGAGACTACGGGAGGCCTCGATACGGTGGCTGTGAGAATGCCGGCGTCAAAGCCGACCCTGGAACTCATCGAATACTCCGGGACCCTTCTTGCGGGACCGTCGGCAAATCTTTCCGGTCACCCGAGTCCGACATGCTTTAGGCACGTGGAAGAGGATCTTTCGGGAAGAATAGACGGCATAATCGCGGGAGACGACTGCGAGGGGGGAATAGAGTCGACGGTCCTCGACGTAAGGACCATGACCATATTAAGACCGGGCCTCGTGACGCCCGAGATGATAGCGGCAGTAACGGGAAAAGAGGTGCGTTACGACAAGGCGCTTTTCAGTAAACCTTCGGAGGACCCAAACTACCACCCTATGGCTCCCGGACAGAAATACAGGCACTACGCCCCGAAAGCGGAGATGCGCATAGTGCCGAGGGACAGGCTCATGAAGAGAGTCGAGGAAGAAAGGGCCAAGGGAAGAAAGGTCGGATATATAGAAAGGCCGGAGGCCAAGACCTTCTTCGCAATGCTCAGGAAATTCGACGACGAAGGAACCGACGTGATACTGGCGTCCGCTCTCCCCGAAGGGGACAGCCTGAGCTTTTCCATCATGAACAGGGTTCTCAAATCAGCGGGATACAACGTGGAAGAATAGGAGAAATGCGATGGGATTCGATATCATAGACCTTCACTGCGATACAATGATGGCCTGCTATTTCAAGAAGCAGCCTCTCCGGGATTTCGGAGGCCATATTAATATAGAAAAGCTCAAGGAAGGCGGCTGCATGGCCCAGGCTCTTGCTTTGTTCCTTCCCACCGACGGAAAAAAGGCAAGGGACGGACGCGACCCTTGGGATCTTTACAAGGACATGCTTTCCTGCTGGAACGAAAACGTGGACGCAAACGCGGACGTCATGAGAAGGGCTTTTTCGGCGGAGGATATAAGGAGAAACGCTGCCGAAGGATATATGTCCGCTCTTCTTACGGTGGAGGACGGGATAGGAATAGACGGGAAGATGGAAAGGCTTGAGGAGATGTACTCCGACGGAGTCCGCATGCTGACCCTCACCTGGAACTGGGAGAACTCTCTGGGCTTTCCCAACAGCGCAGACCCCAAGCTTCATATGAAAGGCCTGAAACCCTTCGGTATCGAAGCAGTGCGCCGTATGAACGAACTCGGGATGATCATAGACGTATCCCATCTTTCGGAGGGCGGCTTCTTCGACGTGGCGAGGGAGAGTACAAAGCCCTTCGCAGCAAGCCACAGCTGCGCCAGAGCCCTAAGGGACCACCAGAGGAATCTTGCGGATGAGCAGCTCAAAACCCTTGCCGACAGGGGCGGGGTCGTCGGAATAAACTTCTGCTCCGCTTTTCTTTCGGAAGACGAGATCAATACTTACGCGAAAGACATAGTCAGGCATATGGTCCATTTCAGGGACGTGGCCGGCATCGACGCGCTGGCCTGGGGTTCCGATTTCGACGGCATAGAAAGCGTCCTTGATTTCGGAGATTACGCGGGTTTCGGAAGGATACTGGACCTTATGTCCCGTGAGTTCTCCGACGACGAGATTGATAAAATTAACCACGGCAATTTCCTGAGGGTCTTCGAAGCTCAGAAATGATATTAATATATTGACTTATTCGCATTTGAAGGCTGAAAACAAATTCAGCCTTCTTTTTTGTGTAAATCCCACAAAATGAGCCTCGAATTATTGGAATAATCGTTGAAATCTCTTGAATACTTGCTTCTCCGTGGTAAAATTGGTATAGGGAAACTTTGGTTTTAAATATCTGTTAACAGATAGGAGGATAATTCATTATGAAAAAAGTATTAGCAATCGTACTTGCTCTCGTAATGGTGCTTTCATTTGCAGCCTGCGGAAAAGCAAAGCCGCTCGCAGATGAAACCCACGAAGCATGGGTAGCTCACGGCCAGTATCTCCTGGCAGACGGAACCGAAAACGGATGGGGCGGAAAGTCCACGGAAGTTTATGAGAAGTCCGCTCTCAAGGCGATCGCTCTTGACGACGTCAAGAAGATCGACCAGGGACTTTATGAAACTCTGAAGGGCAAGCAGATCAAGTATCTGTACACCATCGACCTCATTTTCGGAACCAACGATGCCGGATGGTCCGCAAAGTACGTCAAAGACGGAAAAGTCTGCAAGGCGAACGGATCCTATGCTTTCAAGGTAGCACAGTGCACAGCTGAAGTAGACGGAAACAACAAGGTATATTCCGAAGATCAGTGGATCAGCGATCCTAAGACCGCATACGTTGAATCTCTTACTCCCGCCACGGTATTCTATCCCACTTGGCAGGAAGAGGCTGACGAGTACGGACTCTCCTGGGCTGACAACCCCGTAGTAACAGGCGGCGCAGGACTCTATACCCTCGTGATAGCTCAGTACAACAACGCATCCGCTCCCGGAGCACCCGGATACGGAGTAGGTCTCATTCTCAAGGAAGCCAAGGAAGGCATCCCCTACGTTGAGGGATTCGTTCCTGCAGATCACACCTACGGCATCGTAGGCGGATTCGCAGCATCCGACTGGGGCAACGCAGGTGCTGACATCCCGATGGAAGCAGCAGGCGAGAACTCCTGGAAGGGCGAAGTTACGCTCAAGGCAGGCGAAGAGTTCAAGGTACGTGCAGACGGAGCCTGGAACGACAGCTGGGGCAACGGCGCAGACAACCTCAAGGCAGAGGCTGACGGCACCTACGTTGTTACAATCACATTCAACGGCGGAGACGACGTTGTAGTAGAAGCAAAACTTAAGTAGTTCCCATTTTTGCAGAAGGGCTCTTTTAGAGAGCCCTTCTGTTTTTTAGCTATCGTTTTATGCGGCGTTTCCATGCGCCGCAATTGTCATATTCGGTTCGGGAGAAAAAGCGATGAAAAAAAGGATCATATCTCTATTTCTTTCTTTAATACTCATTCTCAGTCTTGCCGGCTGCGGCAGCGGCAGCCAGCGCGTTCCCGAATTCGAGGATTTTGAAGATTCATACACCGATTCGCTGCCGGAGAACGCGAGGGACGGTCTGACTCTCCACGCGTTTAACTGGACCTACCGCCAGATAGCGGACAATCTCGAAAACATCTGCAACGCCGGTTTCAAGAACGTGCTTACCATGCCCGTTCAGCAGCCCAAGAGCGGAGGAGCCCAGTGGTGGGCTTTCTATCAGCCGCTCAGCTTTTCCATTGGAAACGATTCTACTCTCGGAAACAAGCAGGACCTTGTGGATCTGTGCGCCGAGGCCGAGAAGTACGGGATATGCATACTTGCCGACATTGTGGTTAACCATATGGCCACCACCGACGACGAGGGAAAGGAAGAAGACGGAACGCCTACGGTCTCTCCTCTCGTTGCCGAATACGAGCCGAGGATATATCTCAACAGAAACGAGGATAAGGACGGCACCGGCCTTACCTTCCATCACAACAGAAACGCCGCAGGCACGGGGTCCGAGACCCAGGTCTATCCCTACGGAAATCTTCCGGACCTCAATACTGCGAACCCCTACGTGCAGAGTCGGATGCTCAGCCTCCTTAAGGAATGCATAGACGCAGGAGTGGACGGTTTCCGCTTCGACGCCGCAAAGCACGTGGAAACGGAAGAAGATCCCGATTATCCCAGCGATTTCTGGGACAACACCCTTGAAAAGGCAAGGGAATACTACAGAGAAAAAACGGGAAAGGAGCTCTACGCCTACGGGGAGATACTCGGTTCTCCTTCAGGCCGCAGCCTTTCCCTTTATACCAAACACATGCTCGTGACCGACGACGGCTTTACGTCACAGTTCAAGAGCGTATTTTCAAGCAAGGATCCCTCCAAGATCCTTAACGCCGTTCTCAAAACCGGCGACCCGAAAGAGCTCATAGCCTGGGTTGAAAGCCACGACGAATACGTAAGTTCCAACACCCACTATTCCGACATAAGGGTGGCGAAATACTGGTCCGTCATAGCGGCTAAAAAGGACCTCGGCGGACTCTTTCTGGCAAGGCCTTCCGATGAACTTACCGTGGGGCAGATAGCCTCCTACGCCTTCGAAAGGGAGGAAGTCGCCGTCAGCAACCGCTTCCATAACCGCTTCGTAGGAGCAGAGTCCTTCGAATCGGCGGACGGAAGCTGCTACGTGTGCGAAAAGATAAAGGAAGGGGACCAGGGGGCGCTTCTTCTCAACGTCGGGGATATAGACCCGGAAAGCACCGTGAAAGTAGCGGTCCCGCATCTCGAAAAGGGCAACTATTACGACGCCCTCACGGGAAAGAAGGTAGTCGTAAACGAAGGAACGGCCTACGTTAATTTCGATACCAGCGGCATCTGCGTGATGACCAGAACGAAGGACGTACATCCCCAGCTTAAGATATCCCAGAGAGACTGCAGTTTCGCTGGAGGTCTCGAGATAGTTCTTGGCGCCGTGAACTGTGACGAAAGCTATTACAGCTTCGCAGGCGAGAGCGAAAAGTACGATATAGGGGAGGAAACTGCCGTATCCCTTAAGGATCACGTCAGGGACGGAAAGGCCGTCATGAACGTATATCTGCGCAAGGGCGTAAACGTCTTCGAGCAGAGTTTTACCTACTCCATGGTCGAGCTTCTGGAAGGCGCCTTCAACGTGGTGAATATTCCGGAGAAGTATCTAAGCGACTACGATCTGTATATCTGGAGCTGGAATCCGGGACACTGGAGCAAAAACTACGAGATAAAGAACGGAGTCATGCTCGTTAATACCGAAGGTATGGAAGGCTTCCTGATCGGAGTCTTCGAAAAGGGCTATGAGATAAAGAACGTAAACAACTGGGATTCGGGCATCATAAAGCAGAGTCCCGATTTCAAGGGAGATATACTGAAAGAAGGTTTCTTCGATCTTAGCGGCTTCTAAAAGCCATGCGTTGCCTTTTTTGGCGGAATGGAGAGAGTCATGAAGAAAAGTATCAAACGCATAAGTCTTCTGCTTGCAGTCCTTATTGTCCTCGCGTCCCTTGCAGGATGCGGGAAGGCCGACGAAGGGCCCGACGACAAGCCCACCGAGCTTCAGCCGGCGGGTAACGTCATAGCGAAGTATTCAAGGGACGACACGGACTATTCGTCCATGCCCTTGGAGGATACGAAGATCGTCAGGCTTCACTACAGAAGAAACGACGACAACACCAATGACAGGGCCTGTTACGATCCTTGGAACGTCTGGGCATGGGATATGAGCAACGGAGGAAACGGAGACGCCTACGATTTCAGCGGCTACGACGATTACGGCGTGTACGCGGATCTGGATCTTTCCGTCATTTCCGGAGGCAAACCCATGGAGAAGATGGGCTTCATAGTGAGGACCGACAACTGGTCCAAGGACCCCGACGGAGACCGCTCCATAGACATAGAGGCCCAAACTCCCGGCGGAGTCCAAAACGTCTGGGTCAGGACTACAGAGTCCACGGTCTTCGATACGGAAGAAAACGCCTGCAAGTCCATAGTGAGCTACGCCATGCTTCAGGACGCGAAGACCCTGAGCGTTTACTTCAAGCCTCTTTCAAACGAGTTCAAGGCCTATTCCCCGCGCTTCTCCATGACGGTGAACGGAAAGGAATACAAGGGCTTTACCATGGGCGAGTACGACGCTTCCCTAAAGAAGGTCGACTTGAGCCTTAAAGACGCCGTCGACATCAGCGACGTCGTCACGATCAGCTACCGCTTCGACCCCCAGTGGATACAGGAAGTCAGACTTATGGCTACCAACTATTTCGACACAGATGAATTCAACGAGCTCTACGCCTACGACGGAGACGACCTTGGCGTAAGTTTCGACGACGAAAAGAATCCCTCTTCCACCACCTTCAAGCTCTGGGCTCCCACAAGTTCCAAGGTAGTCCTGAACCTGTACGGAAGCGGAGATTACGAAAATGATAAAAATCCCGTCTCAACATATACCATGGAGAAGGGCGAAAAGGGAGTCTTCTCATATACCGCAGGCGAGGATCTGGACGGCTGGTACTACACCTACACCGTGACCAATTCCATGGGAACCAACGAGGTGACGGACCCCTACGCAAAGAGCGCCGGAGTCAACGGCCGCCGGGGTATGGTCGTGAATTTCACGAAGCTCAATTCCTCCATCGAGGGCTGGGCTGAGGATAAGCGTCCCTTCAGCGGAAACAACGTGGACGCGGTCATCTACGAGGTCCACGTGAGGGATATGACCATCAGCGAGACCAGCGGAGTTCCGGAGGAGCTTCGCGGAACCTTCCTGGGTCTTGCGCAGACGGGAACCAAATATACCAAAAACGGGATCACGGTTTCGACGGGTCTCGATCACATGAAGGAACTGGGCGTGACCCACGTGCAGATCCAGCCCTTCTACGACTATTCATCCGTGGACGAGACGAAGTGCTCCCGCGTGATGAAAAAGGAAAACTACAATTGGGGCTACGATCCCCAGAACTACAACGTGCCGGAAGGCAGCTATTCCACGGACCCCTGGGACGGCTACGCTAGGGTAAGGGAACTTAAAAGTATGGTCATGGCCATGCACAAGGCCGGCCTTTCCATCAACATGGACGCTGTGTACAACCATACGGCGGCTTCCGAGAACTCGAATCTCAATCTCATAGTTCCCTATTACTATTACCGCACAAAAGCCAGCGGAGTGTTCTTCAACGGTTCCGGCTGCGGTAACGAGCTGGCTTCCGAAAGGTACATGGTCAACAAATTCTTCAGGGATTCCTGCAGATTCTGGATAGACGAATACCATCTTTCGGGCTTCAGATTCGACCTCATGGGCCTCATCGACAACCAGACCATGATAGACATCTATAAAGACTGCAAGGAGCTCTATCCCCAGGTCATGATATACGGAGAACCCTGGACCGGCGGGACCTCCAAGCTCAAAGCGGGCATAAGCGATACGAATCTTAAGGGGCAGACCACCGTTCAGGCTTCCATAGCCCAGGACTTCTTCGAGGGAGTTACCGTCGGAGCCTTCAACGACGTCATCAGAAACGCCATAAGGGGTGACAACGCTCCCGCAAAGGGCTACGTTCAGGGAAGCACATCCGACGCGTCCCAGGTGGCCATGTGCATACCGGGACTCTTCTCAAGGGAGACCGTAAAGACCCAGAACATCGACCCGGACAAGGTCCTCAACTACGCGGCCTGCCATGACAACTACACCCTCTACGACCAGCTGGTGCAGACCATGGACAAATCCAAGCTGCCCGCAGCGTATACCCAGGCCGAATCTCTCGTGTTCCTTGCCGAGGGCATACCCTTCATACAGGAGGGAGAGGACTTCATGAGAAGCAAGTTCGACAGTGAGACGGGCAAGTACGAAGGCAACTCCTACAACGTTGGAGATTTCATAAACGTCATGGACTATTCCCTCAAGGTCGATCACCTGGATACCTTCAACAAGGTCAAGGAGCTCATTGCCTTCAGAAAGGCAAACGAGTCCTTCAGGCTCGATTCGAGGGAAAAGATCAAGGAGCGCATGGGAGAGGTCATAGTCGAGGGCGGCAATATACGCTACAGCGTAGACGACCTTCTCGTGATACATTCCGTATCCGGGACCAACGTACAGCTTGACGGGGAATACGACGTGGTCTATTCCAACGTCGGAGGCTCCTACGGAAGAGTGAGCGGAAACCTGAGCGTAAAGGCCAGCGAATCCCTGGTGCTGAAGAAGGCGAACTGATATGTTCAGGAAAGGGGATATCAGTACGGAAGTGGATAAAGGGCCCTTCTTTTTCAGCCTTGCGGCATCCGTCTGCGGCACTGCCGCAGCCGTTCTGATGTTCGTTTTAGGAAGAGGAGACGGACTGGCGGTATTCGGAGGGATACTCATGCTCATAGTGGGCCTTGCGGCCTTTGCAGTGCTTTTTGCCATGGTCACGGACAGGGCCTACGTGGAAGGAGACACCCTTTTCATGAGCTATCTTTTCAGAAGATCTTCCGTCAGGATAGAGGACATTTCAAGGGTGAACTACAGGGACGAGCTGTATACCGTATACGGAAAGGGCGGCAAGGAGGCCGGAACGATCAACGCCAAGCTTACGGGCATAGGAAAAGTCGTGAGCGAACTCGACAGAAAAGGAGTAAAATTCAACTGAGGTAGAAACTGATTTCAAATCAGCTGTATATATTTATTTAACTCATATATTTTAACGGAGGAGAATATGGCAAATCTAAAGCTTTCTCACATCTACAAGGTCTATGAGAACGGGCACAAAGCCGTCAGCGATTTCTCCATAGATATCGCCGACAGGGAATTCATCGTTTTCGTCGGACCTTCGGGCTGCGGAAAGTCGACGACCCTGCGTATGATAGCGGGCCTCGAGTCGATAACCGCGGGAGATCTTTTCATCGGAGACACTCTGGTGAACGATATGGAGCCGAAGGACCGCGACATAGCGATGGTATTCCAGAGCTACGCCCTTTATCCCCATATGACCGTGTACGAAAACATGGCCTTCGGTTTAAGAAACCGCAAGATGCCTGAAGAGGAGATCAAGGAAAGAGTCCTGAAGGCTGCCAAGATGCTCGACATCGAAGACTATCTCGAGCGCAAGCCCAAGGAGATGAGCGGCGGCCAGAGACAGCGTGTCGCTCTGGGCAGAGCTCTCGTAAGAGACCCCAAGGTATTCCTTCTTGACGAGCCTCTGTCAAACCTCGACGCCAAACTGAGGGCGGCGATGAGAACCGAGATCACGGCTCTTCACAAGAGCCTGAACACGACCTTCATCTACGTTACTCACGACCAGGTCGAGGCTATGACCATGGGTACGAGGATAGTCGTAATGAAACTGGGCTACGTCCAGCAGATCGACACCCCCATGAACCTCTACAACGAACCCTACAACAAGTTCGTTGCGGGCTTCATAGGAACGCCTCAGATGAACTTCTTCGACGTAACTCTCAAAAGAAACCATGAAAACGTAGCCGTCAGATTCGATAACGGCGACGAGATCACGGTTCCCTACGAGAGCGTTTCGAAGATACACCCCTCATATCTCGAGGGAGACAGGAAGGTCACCTTCGGCATACGTCCGGAGCACATGACCGTAGACAGAGACGAAAGAGGCCTGCGCTTCGTCGTTACCAACGTGGAGCGCCTCGGAAACGAGACCATAATCTACGGAAAGCTCGGAGACCATCTGGGCGAGTTCACGATGAAGGACGAAGGCAACGGTATCATAGCCAAGGTAGTCGACAGAGACGATATAGAGGTGGGAGACGTGGTTTACGCGGAGCCCAATCCTTCGAAGCTGCACTTCTTCGACGCCGAGACCGAGGTCACTCTCATGAGCAAGATCCCGCCCTACAACAGCGTCAGCGCAAAGGCTTCGGGAGAGACTATGGAACTTCTCGGAGGGAAGGCTCCTCTGCCCGCAGTATACGCAAAGGCTCTTGCGGGAGCTGAGAACTTCGAACTCGTCGTTCCTCCAAGCGCCATCGTTCCCGGCAAGGACTTCAGACTTCCCGTCAGCCGCATAGAGCAGGTCGACGACAAACGCCTTGCATATCTTCGCTTCGGCGAAGGATATATCTTCGCCCTTGTTGGAGACGAAGTAAAGGAGGGAGAGGATTACTGCTTCTCGCTTCTTAATGAAAAGGTCGACCTCAAGGCAGGAGAAGAGACTTTGCTTAAGGCGGTCCCGGACGAGGACAGTCTGGACGGCAGCTTCTACAAGACGGAAGTCAAGGAAGCGGGAGAGAGAGTTCTCCACTTCTTCTACAGAATAGGAGATTATTCCGTAGAAGCCAAACCGGAGCACGGTTACAAGATCAATTCCATAGACGGAGACAGCTGCTACAAGAAGACTTACAGATATGCTGTAAGCCGCAGCAGCATGCGTCTTTCAAAGGACGAAGGCCTGAGCGCCGAGATCGTGGAGATACTCGACTACGGCAACGTCCGCTTTGCAAGAGCAAAGGCGGGAGATCAGGAGTTCCTCATCGAAGCAGGAGACGCCGTAAGGCTCGGACCTGCGAAGGTGGTCTTCGGCAGCGAGGATATTTCGGTATATTCTATCGAAAGCGATATGAAGATCTGCTGATATGAACGCCGAGTCAAAGGGAAGACAAATAGAGATCGAAGCGAATTCTAAGCCCTACCTTTTAAAGAGGGTTATATCCGACGGATTCGACATCGTCCTCATATTCGGGCTGTTCATGCTTCTTACGGCTCTCATAATGAGAAGTCCCATGGCGGCGACCTACCGCTCCCACGTGGAGAAGGCCAACGGGATCGCGCAGGAGTATTACGAACGTCTGGACGGTGAGAACAACCAGGAGGCTTTCAGAGAGGCTCTGGAAAAGGACAGGGAGTTTACGGACGAACGCTTTGCGGCGAATCTTCACGGATATCTTCTGGAAGCGCTTTCCGGCTTCATATCCGAGGCTCTGGTGCTTCTGGCCGTACCCCTTCTTTCTAAGGACAGGTCGACTCCGGGAAAACTTATGACCGGGGTCATGCTCTTCAGCCGGAAGAGGCAGGGAAGGGCAAGCGCGCTTCAGATCTTAGGCAGATTCGCTTTCGTATACTTCCTCGACAGCCTGGCTATCTACCTGTTTGCTGGAATATTCACTTTCCTGCTGGTGCCGGTGTTGAGGATCACGGAGATGCTGCTGAACAAGGAAAACAGGACCCTTTGCGATTTTGCGACCGGACTTACGGTCATTGAAAAATTATCATACGACGGAATAAACTAGTATTTCATGGAGGATAAAGAAATGAAAAAGTTAACTGCAATGCTGCTGGTACTTGCGATGACCCTGGTGCTTTTCACCGGCTGCGGCGGAGACAGCGGTAAGAATGAAACCAAGGACGACGGAATCATCCGCGTCTGGGTCGGCGAAGAGTCGGCTGAATTCTATCAGAAAGTATGCGACGAATATCTTGCCGCCCATTCCGATTTCGGATACAAGATCGAAGTCAAGGGAATGGATACGGGCTCGGTTGCCGGCGTCATCACCAACGACCCCACGGCTGCAGCGGATATCTACACCGTAGCTCACGACAACATCGGTAAACTGGCTTCCACCCAGTGCGCTAAGCCCATCACCGACGAGTCTCTCATAGCCCAGGTCACGGCGGACAACCCCGACGCTTTCAAGAACGTCATCTATTCGTCCCTCAACGACAAGGAATATCTCTACGGAGTCCCGTATATTTCCCAGGCTCTGTTCATGTACTACAACAAGGCTCTCGTGACCGAAGAGCAGGCCAAGACCTTCGAAGGACTTAAGGCGGCCGCAAAAGCTGCGGGCTGCAAAGCCATCACCGTATCCGGAGACGACGGATTCAACATGTCCTTCGCTCTCCTTGCGAGAAAGGTCGCAGACAAGAGCACGACGGTAAAGATCTACGAAGGCGCAGACAAGGTCCTCGGCGGTTCCAAGGGAACGAGCAACTGCCAGGGAGACGATACAGTGGCTATCTACAGATGGCTTCAGGAATACGCGGCGGATCCCAACGGCTTCAAGTGGGCTTCCTCCGACGGCTGGGACGCAGACCTCGATAAGGACAACAGGGGAGTTCTGGCCTTCATAGGCGGATCCTGGCACTTCAAGACCGCGGCTGCGGCTCTTGGTGAGAGCAACCTGGGAATCACCCTTATCCCGACCTTCAGCCTTACTCCTTCGTCAGTCGAAGGACTTTCAGGCGTAGCTGCCGGAGATACATTCAGAGGCGGCACTTTCGCAGACTGCAAATGCTTCATGATAAACGCCAACTCCGCTTCCAGCAAATACGCCAAGGAGCAGGAGCTCATCAAATATCTCTCCAGCAAGGAGCTTCAGGACAGATCCTTCCTTGAATGCGACAACGTTCCCGCATACGCAGGTTCCGTCGACGCGATAGAGAAGTACTATGCCGAGGGCAAAATCACGGATCTTCAGCACAAGCTGGCCGTATCCCAGCTGGGAATGGCCGAGTGGGGAATCCCGCAGCCCTTCGTAACGAGCACTCTCAACACCTACTACTATTCCAAGAACGCTCCTTCCGTACTCCGCGCCATAGTGGACAAGACCTCTTATCCGACGACAGGCGAGAAGTTCGTAGAAGAGACCGAAAGCCTGGAAGGTATCCGCAAGGCCCTCTATCTTGTGGAATATATCTGGATGCACGGACTTACCACTACGGAATTCCCTGCGACGCTTCCGGCAGGTGCATAAGGAAAGAAGCTGATTCCTGTTTTTTCGGAGGAATATTATGAGCACTAAAGCACTGACGACTCCAAATATATCGAGCGGGCCGGGCATAGGGGAGCGGCTTGGGAAGCGCTTTTCCGATTTCGGTAAACGATTTGCCGACGGCTCTCCGGGAACCAAGCTTTCCCACCTTATATTCGGAGCGGGCAATTTCTATCACAAACAATATATCAAGGGATTTCTTTTCCTGCTGATACAGGTCCTGATCCTTTTGATCATGATCATGTGTCCGTCCATAAACAACACGCCCTACGGATGGAAGGCTCTTAAGAACCTGACCCTGAAATATACCAGCATGGGCGGAGAGTTCGATCCGGTGACGGGTCATTTCACCACGGGTTCGGACTGCAAGCTGATGGTACTTTTCGGTTTCGTTACCATCGCGCTTATAGTCGTGTACTTCTTCGTGTGGAACCTGAACATCAATTCGTCATACAAGGCGGATATGGACAGAAAGGTCGGAAAGAAGCCTTCGAGTTTCAAGGAAGACATGGCGGAGCTTCTCGACAGCAGATTCCACGTCCTGATGCTGACGCCCACCTGCATAGCAGCGTCGATCTTCACGGTGCTGCCAACGGTCTTCATGATAGCTCTGGCCTTCACCTCCTACAACAGCTACGACATGAATATTCTGGGAACGAACCTCTTCGAGTGGAGCGGCTTCAGAAACTTCGTGGCTGTGTTCACGGGAGAAGGCTCCCTGGGCTTCGAGGTCCACAACAGGTTCCTTCCGGTCCTCGGATGGACATTCATATGGGCTATTTTCGCGACCCTGACCTGCTATTTCGGAGGAATAATCCTGGCCCTTCTCATCAACAAGAAGGGACTTAACGGCAAGAAGATATTCAGGACCCTGTTCATACTGACCATCGCAGTCCCCCAGTTCATCTCTCTCCTTGCGGTGAGAAACATCCTGGGCGAATACGGACCGGTCAACTCAATGCTTATGAACGCGGGCTGGATACAAAGCCCCATAGGTTTCCTGGGACTGCATCCCACGGACAGCGAGAAACTGGCCAAAGTAATGGTCATAGTCATCAACATGTGGGTAGGCATACCCTACACCATGCTGATGACCTCGGGAATACTAATGAACATACCGGCAGACCTTTACGAGGCCGCAAGGGTGGACGGAGCTTCGACGGCCAAGATGTTCTTCAAGATAACGCTTCCCTACGTAATATTCGTAACGACGCCTTATCTCATCTCGAGCTTCATAGGGAATATCAATTCCTTCAACTCCATATTCCTGCTGACGGGAGGAGGTCCTACCTACACCGGCTATCAGGCCGGCGGCACGGATCTTCTGGTAACCTGGCTGTACAAAGTCACCATCGATCAGGGCATGTACAACACCGGCGCCGTCATAGGTATATTCACCTTCATAATCACGGCTACCATAACCCTGGTAACCTACCGCAGAAGCAAAGCGTATAACGAGGAGGACACTTTCCAATGAGTACTGATTTTAAACGTAAAAAATACAGAAGTCAGTCCAGGACTCAGAAGGTCAGCCTCAGCGCCACCTATATCATACTGATAATCCTGGCGATAATATGGATCATACCCCTGCTGTGGATAGCGCTTTCCGCTTTTCGCTGCGAGTACCAGCCCGACGGCACCTTCATAGGAAGAGTCACGAGCAGCTTCTTCCCAAAGGCCGTGGGTCTTAAGAACTTCAAGGATCTCTTCACCGCGACCTACTACGGCGTTCCGAAGGCCTTCCCGAAGTGGATTTTCAACACTCTGATAATTGCCATATTCGATTGCGTCATATCCACTTTCCTGGTCCTGTCGGTGGCCTACTGTATGTCGAAGCTGAGATTCAAGATGCGCAAGCCCTTCATGAACCTCTCCATGGTCATAGGGCTCTTCCCGAGCTTCATGAGTATGATAGCCATCTACTTCCTGCTCAAATCCATAGGGCTGACGGGCAACCCGGCCCATCCCGAATATTCGGTCATAGGTCTTATACTGGCCTACAGCGCCGGAGCGGGCATGGGCTTCCAGGTGGCGAAGGGATTCTTCGACGTCATACCCAACGCCCTGGTGGAGTCGGCGAAGCTCGACGGCTGCACCAACTACCAGATATTCAGGCGCATAATACTGCCGCTTTCGAAGCCTATAATCATCTATCAGGCCCTGATGAGTTTCACGGGTCCCTGGATGGACTTCATCTTTGCGAAGGTCATTATAGGCGCGGACAACCCGGCTCACTGGACGGTATCGGTAGGGCTTTACTCGCTGCTCTTCGGTACCCATCCCGATACGAACCTCTTCACCCAGTTCGCCGCAGGCTGCGTAATAGTGGCTATACCCATAGTCACGTTGTTCATGTTCCTGCAGCAGTACTACGTTGAGGGCGTGACCGCCGGAGCGGTAAAGGGATAAACAGTTTAACCGCGATGGATTCGTTTGAGGTCTGCCTCCTGCGGGGCAGACCTCAATATATCGGAAATACTTGAAAACAGAAGAAAATATTACTTGACTTAAAGGCGTGCGAAGCATAGAATACAAGAGCGTTCGTCTTTTTTATTGCCAAAAACAGGTCAATGAAAAAACGGCGGTTACAAGTTACAGTAACAGTGCCGAAAAAGGATGAGTGAGAAAGACAGCTCATCAGAGTAGGCGCCGAAACTTATGCCACAGGCATATAAGTAGACAGGAGGAATTAAAATGTCTTACGTTGCAAAGCCATCGGAGATCGAAAGAAAATGGTACATCCTCGATGCAGAAGGAAAGACCCTTGGTCGTCTCTGCTCTGAGGCCGCTATGAT
>JAEEGL011327484.1_pt1 | contig 26583 bp, 21 predicted proteins | sample 9134231 | NCBI WGS metagenome assembly JAEEGL01 (sample SAMN16246548, study PRJNA631951) | gut metagenome | biome: gut microbiome; feature: rumen; material: fiber-attached | host: Bos | place: Iran: Karaj | collected 2018-10 | reverse complement strand
CATCCAGGGCGGTGTGCTCGCCGGCGATGTCAAGGACGTCCTGCTGCTCGACGTGACCCCGCTGTCCCTCGGCATCGAGACGCTCGGCGGCGTGATGACGAAGCTCATCGAGGCCAACACCACCATCCCGGCCAAGAAGTCCCAGATCTTCTCCACCGCAGCCGACAACCAGCCTGGCGTACAGATCGTAGTCCTTCAGGGCGAGCGTCCTATGGCCAAGGACAACAAGCAGATCGGTATCTTCCACCTGGACGGCATCGCTCCGGCACCCCGTGGCATACCTCAGATCGAGGTCACCTTCGATATCGATGCCAACGGTATCTTGAACGTCTCTGCGACCGATAAGGCGACCGGCAAGGAGCAGCACATCCGCATCGAGGCTTCCAGCGGCCTTTCCGACGCCGAAATCCAGAGGATGAGGGACGAGGCCAAGGCCAACGAAGCCGCCGACAAGGCCGAGAAGGAGCGTATCGACAAGATCAACAATGCCGACGCCCTTACTTTCCAGGCCGAGAAGTTCCTCAAGGAGAACGGAGACAAGGTCCCCGCAGATGTCAAGACCGAAGTTGAGACCGCTGTCAATGCCCTCAAGGAGGCTGTCAAGTCCCAGAACATCGCCGACATCGACCGTTACAGCGAAGAGCTGAACAAGGCCTTCGAGAAGATGTACCAGGCCTCTGCCGGCGCCCAGCAGGGTGGCCCTCAGGGCGGTCCACAGGGGCCGTTCGGACCTCAAGGTCCGTTCCAGGGCGGTCCTCAAGGACCTCAGGGAGGCCCTCAGGGTCCTGACGAGCAGTAATCAACCGCTCGCTGTTAATAACTATCTCCGTCCGGGCTTCCCCGGGCGGAGTTTTTTGTGTAATTTTGCTTGTTTTAATACACGTGTAATGAATTATAAGAAAATAAGCCTGGCCGGGCTTGTACTGGCACTGCTTGCCATAGGCTGCGCCACACAGCGCAAGATAGCCCGCCTGGATGAGGAAAAGGTGGAGATCAATCTTCCCAAAGAGGCTGATTATCTGCCTGACAATGTCTCCGGAGAAGTCTTCAAGCCCGCCGACACCCTCTATGTCAAGGGGGATGACGGCGGCAAAGTGATACTCCTTAAAGCCGTCAAGGACAGTACCACGGGAGAAATGGTAGCCACAGATGTCCTCAAGGCGGCGGTCATTACCGCGCGTTTCCGCAACAAGGCCGAGCGCAGCGGCAAAGTGGACCTTGAATTCCTGATCAAGGTCCCGGAGAATATGCTGGATGAAAAATGGGAGATGACTCTCAATCCGGATATGTTCATCCAGAAGGACAGCATACGCCTGGACGCCGTGGTAATAAGCGGCAAGGGCCACCGCTCGAAGCAGCTCAAGGGCTATGAGCGCTACAACAAGTATGTTGAAAGCATAGTGAGAGACACTTCCGTCTATGTCAACCGCTTCCTGCTGGAACGCTACATAGAGCGCAATATCCCGGAGCTCTACAAGTTCCGGAGCGACTCCTCCTACGTTGACGACGAGACTTTCAAGGCCTTCTATGGAGTGACCTACGACGAGGCGGTCGAGCACTATACGAATAAGTGTATGCGCAGCCGGAACGAGAAGAAAGCGGCATCCAAGGATGAACGTTTCGCCAGCTATGTCAAGGCTCCCATCCTCTCCGAGGGCATCCGTCTGGACACTGTCTGGAGAGCGGACGACGGAGACTTTGTCTATTCCTATCTCCAGACAGTCAATACCCGTCCGAAGCTCCGCAAGATCGACGTGGTGGTCTCCGGCGACATCAAGGAGCAGGGGAAACGGATATACACCATCCCGACTACCGACACTCTGACCTTCTACATCAGCTCACTGTCCACCTTCACAAAGGACGTTGTCCGCTACAAGACCAAAGTCGTATACCGCCGCGCCGAGGCCAATATGTCCTCGCTCATCCTTTTCCCTGTCGGGAAAGCGGAAATCAAGCCTGAACTCGGGAACAATGAATCCGAGATAAGGACCATCAAGGAAAACCTGCGCCATCTGCTTGCCAATGAGGTCTTCGACCTCGACAGCATTATGGTCACGGCCAATGCTTCTCCTGACGGACCGTTCCGCAAGAATGCCGACCTGAGTGCTCGGAGGGCCAATTCCGTTTCGAACTATTTCGACCGCTATATGCGCCAGGTGCGGGATTCCATCGAGACTGAGCGCGGCCTTGCGGTAGATTCGGCAGGAGTGCTCAGCAGCGGCAAGGTAGAGCCCATCCGCTTCATTTCCCGCTCCAATGGCGAGAACTGGGAAGGACTTGACCGGATGATGGAGTCGGATCGATTCACCGACGCCGACAGGGAAGCCTACGGGAAATATCGCTCCATAAAGGACCCGGACCGCCGCGACTGGCTGATGCATCGCGAGAAGTTCTATCCGACAGTCCATGATTCCCTCTATCCTCTGCTTCGCACGGTGGTATTCGACTTCCATCTGCACCGCAAGGGTATGGTCAAGGACACGGTCCAGACTACGGTCGTCGACGACGTCTATATGGACGGTCTCCAGGCCCTCAAGGACCGCGACTACGAAAAGGCTGTCGAACTTCTGGGCCCGTACAAGGACTATAATGCGGCAGTGGCCTTCCTGGCGATGGACCGCAATTACAACGCCCTTGAAATTCTGAAGAAGGAGCCGAGGACGCCTGAGGTCAATTATATGATGGCCATACTTCATTCCCGGCTCGGGGAGATGCAGGAGGCCGTCGACTGCTATATGGAAGCTTGCCGCGAAGACCGGAGCTATGTCGCCCGAGGCAATCTGGATCCGGAAATCTCCTTGCTCATAAAGACTTATGGACTTAACCGTCAGGAGGATGAAGACAATGAATAAGAGCATTATTTTGACGGCCCTCGCGGCCTTCGTATCCTTGACGGCTTATTCCCAGACTGATTCACTTGCCGTCCCGTCTCCTTCCACCGGATGGTTTGTCGGCGCAGCTGCCGGCATCCAGGGGATGACTGATATTTCCCATAAGGGTCTGATCGGAGGCGGCCTGACCACGGCTTCTTTCGATCTCTACGGCGGCAAATGGCTGAGTCCTCAGCTAGGCGTCCGCATAGGTCTCCAGGCAGGCCCTCTCGGACATAAGAACACCGAACGCTTCAATATATTCTATGTCCACAACGACTTGATGTGGAATGTCTTGGACCGCTTCGGCCCATATAATTCCGCCAGGAGATGGTCCCTTGTCCCTTACGGTCATTTCGGCATCCTGCTCGAGAGCAGGGGAGGCTCAGTCATAGAGCGTGAATTCGCCGCCGGAGTCGGCCTTCAGGCCAGTTACAGATTCTATGGTCCTTGGTCGGTCGTGCTTGACGGAAGGACAATGCTTTTGAATTCAAAGGCCTCGCAGGGCCTTGCAAGGGCAAGCGCGAATGCTCTTAGCCTCGGCGCGCGCTATGATTTCGCCCCTTCCGCCTGGCACAGGGCCGAGGGCAGGGAAGTACTTCAGGGAGGCTTCTGGAACGACTGGTTCGTTTCTGCCGGACTTGGACTTACCTTCCTTACCGAGGTGGATTTCAACAATCCCACCCTGACGGGCCGTTTCGCTCCTGCGGCGGAAGTCTCTGCCGGGAAGTGGATCAGCCCTGACGTGGCCGTCCGCGCCGGAGTGCAGGGACTTCGCTACGACAGCACCCGGGCAAAGCGTTTCGGCTTCCTCTATCCTCATCTGGATCTGCTCTGGAACATCTCCAACAGCATCCATCCGGATGAGCTCGACCGTTTCTGGACCTTCATTCCTTATGTCCATTACGGCTTTATCTGGGAGTACAATCCTTCCGACAGAAAGACTCTGGAGAGAGAATATGCGGCCGGAGCCGGCCTTGTCAACCGCTTCAATTTCGCCGGTCCCGTCGATGCCTTCATCGATTTGCGTGCCCAGATGCTCACGGCCGCCGCGTCCCAGAGCGGTGTCCATTCCCTCGGTCTCGCGGCTATTGGCGGTCTGTCGATGGAGATCAATCCGAGCGGATGGAGGCGTGCTGTGCCTCAGCTGCCTTCGGAAACAACTCGCTACCAAAGCGATCGTTTCCTGGACAACTGGTTTGTCTGGGGAGGCGCCGGGGTCAATACCGCCGTGGCCCTTCACCGCAAACTCCGTTTCAACGGACGTTTTACGCCCGCCATTGATGCCGGCTTCGGGAAATGGTTCTCGCCCATAGCAGGTGCCCGTCTCGGAGTGCAGGGAATCTCTCTCTCGTCCTGGGGAAACCGTCCGGCTGACCAGGTCAGGACGAAGGAAGGGACGTGGAGAGGAAAGCCTGCCTACGCCGAAAGCGTCGGTATGCTCTATGTCCACGGCGATGTGCTCTGGAGCCTTGTAAACACTCTTTATGGCTATGATTTCAGCCGGGCCTTCGACCTCGCACCCTATATGCATTTCGGTGTTCTGTCGGAATGGGGGAAGAACGGTCTCTATGAGAGAGAATATGCCGCCGGAGCCGGCCTGCTTGCGTCTTTATGGATAACAGAGAGGCTTGGCGCCCTGCTTGACTTGAGGGGTTCGCTGCTTACCGCCAACGCCGCCCTCGACAAGGCAGACACTCATCCTCTCGCCCTGTCGGCTATGCTTGGCGTGCAGTACGCTCTCGGCGATTTCGGCTGGACGGAGGCTTCGAAGGCCCGTGACAGGAGGGTCCTTCTCAACGGAATAGGGGACAATTGGTGGATCAGCGTTCTCGGAGGAATCAATACTATCGGTGCCCTCAAGGGCTTTGACGGCAGGATTTCTCCGGCTCTGGACCTTGCCCTCGGTAAATGGCTGTCTCCGGAATTCGGGCTGCGTCTGGGCTGGCAGGGCCTTGACTACAGGACCGCCGCCGGGGAGAAGATGGACTTCGGCTATGTCCACGGGGACGTGCTCTGGAATGCCGTGAATACTTTTGCCGGCTATTCCAGGGAGCGCAGATGGGACATCGTTCCTTATGTCCATATGGGCTATATGCAGGAGCAGGAGATCGGGAGCAAGAAAGTCATCGAGCGTTCCTATGCCGCCGGTCCCGGACTTATGGGATCCTGGCGTATCACGGAAGGCCTGAATGCAGTCCTGGATCTCCGCGGCACCTTGCTTCCTTCCGGACTGGCCGGAAAATCGGTCTCAGGACGCGTCCTGGCGGCTTCTGCGATGGGCGGGCTTTCCTTTGATCTCGGCCGCAGGGGATGGGATTTCCCCGGAGAATCTTATCTTGAGTCCAAGCCTTCGAGGGCCCACAAGGAGCTTCTTCTTGGGAAGTTCTTCGACCAGTGGTTCATCGGAGTGTCCGGAGGCGTGAATCTCGGACTTGATCCCGGATACAGGGGAGTGCGCTTTATCGGCGGACCGACTCTCGCGGGAGAGTACAGCCTCGGGAAATGGGTGTCTCCTGACTTTGGCTTCCGCGGCGCCTATCAGGGAGTTTCCCTTGCAATGAGCGGAGAAAAAGCCGGCTACAGTTATCTGCACGCAGACCTTCTGTGGAACCTGTCAAGGACATTCAGCGGACTCACGCCTCATTTCTGGGAGGCCGTGCCTTATATGCATTTCGGCGGCCTGTATGAATGGGACGTCAATTCCGCCGCCCGCAAGAGCGTCGAGAAGGAATTCGCTTCCGGAGTCGGCCTGCTGAACCTTTTCCATATCCACGAGAATGTGGCCATTACGGCGGATATCCGTGCCACGGCGCTTACCCGTGCGGCGAGCATCGACAAGGGAATCGGCCTCGGAGGAGCCGGGAGTGTTCTTCTTGGCTTCCAGTATGGCTTCGACCCGGCTTCCTGGCGCAGTCAGGGCAAAGGCGTTTTCGCCGACGGCTTCTTTGACCATTGGTCTCTCCAGCTCGCCGGGGGAGCGCAGTATGCCGGGGCTTTCCAGCTTGCCACCGACATCTCTCTGATGAAGTGGTTCTCGCCCCAGTTCGGCGCCCGTGGCGGCTGGCAGGGACTCCGCATCCAGGGAACCAAGGCTCCGTCATACGGTTTCAACTACTTCCACGGCGACTTCCTCTGGGACTTCACTTCCACGGTCTTGGGCTACAAGCCTGAGCGTAAGTTCCATCTTGTCCCTTACGTCCATATGGGCGTGGTCCGGGAGTACAATCTCGACCGCAAGGGTATGCGCGAGAGGGATTTCGCCGCCGGCGCTGGACTTATGGGCGCTGTCAGGATCAGCGACAGGATGGACCTGACAGGGGATCTGAGGGCTACATATCTCAAGTCCGACATCGCACTTGGAAAGCGCTATCTGGCAACTGCCCTCGCGGGTATCGCCTATCATATCGGCAAGTCGGAGTTCGATACTTCGGCTTCCGAGGAGGCGACTTCCCGCGGCAAGAGGAATATGGCGCTGACTGTAAACCTTATGGATCTTGCCGATCTCGGGACGGCCTCGCTCGACATCCAGTATGGCATCGCCCGTCACTGGACTCTGGACGCAGGGGCCAAGTTCAATCCCTGGATGCCGAAGTCCGGGTTGTTCGACAAGACGCAGACTTTCTCGCTGGGTGCCAGATGGTGGCCTTGGTACATCTATTCGGGATGGTGGCTGAAGGCCAAGGCACAGGCCCAGTGCTTCAAACGGCAAGGGATACCGCTTCGCAATGATGGACTCGGAGAGGCTTTGGGCGCAGGTATTTCAGGAGGTTACTCTCTGATTCTCATGCCTTGGCTGAACCTGGACTTCGGCATCGGAGGCTGGGGAGGACGGCAGTGGATGTACGACGGAAGCCGCAAATGGTTCGCTGAACCTGAAGCTATGGTCGGCGTAATGTTTGTTTTCTAAGTGAAAATCATTATTTTTGTCAAGATAAACGGATAAAGTTAAAACTGATTGATATGAAAAAGATTGTCCTTTTCGCCCTCGCGGCGATCGTTTCCCTCCCTTTGCTCGCCCAGACTAACAAGGAGGCCATCAAGGCTGCCGAAAATCAGGTCGCCCAGAAACAGAAGGAGCTTGCTGCCGCCCAGCAGCGTCACGAGCAGAACACCCGTGAAGCTAACCAGCAGATTGACATTCTCTCCAAGCAGGCTGACTTGGCGAAGATCCAGTATGAGCAGGGAAAGAAGTCTCTCTCCATTATGAACGATGCCCTGAAAGCCAAGGATAAGGCTATCAAGGCAAAGAAAGAGTCTCTCAAACTTGAGAAGAAGGCCCGCAAGATTGATGACGGCAAAATCGACGCCGCCGACAAAGTCGCTCTCAAGGAGGCTGAGCAGCAGATCAAGCAGATGCAGGCTGAGCTGAAGCTTTCGCAGAAGGAGTACAAGGAGGCCCAGGCCAAGGTGAACGAGAGCAAGAAGGCCTATCAGGATGCCCAGAAGAAGATAAAGGATGCCAAGAAGGATATCGCCGCTTCCAAGAAGGAGGTCGCTGCAGCCAAGAAGGATGTGAAGGCCGCCGAGAAGGAAGTGAAGACTCAGGAGCAGATTGCCGCCCAGCAGAAGGAACTGCTGAAGGCGCAGAAGGAGGCCGAGGAGGCCGCCCGTAAGGCCGAGGCCGCTTCTGTCAAGGCTGAGGCCGCCGCCGAGAAGGTCGACGAGTCCGCGGAGACGGTGCAGCAGGCTGTCAAGGAGACCACCGAGGCAGTTGAGGCCGTCAAGGACACCACCGCCGTCAAGGTCCTTCCTCCGGTTGTGGAGTAATACCCTCCTTTTTGTTTAATAGCGGTATTCGTCCGTGATTTCGGGCGGGTACCGCTTTTTTTGTTCGCTCCGCTCTGCTGTGGTGCGGCGGCCTTTGACTTTACGCCATCGGGCCTAGTGCCGGCGTCTGGCCTTCGCGCCATCGGGCTTTGTCGTCCGGCATCTGGCCTTCGCGCCTTCGGGCCGCTGGCCTTGCCGACCGGAAAATGGTCGGCTTCGCCCAGGAACCCTCGGCTCCACCATTCTGCCGCGCACTTCTCTTGTTCGTCCCCGTGCTTCTGTCGTGCCTTCCGGGCATTCGCCTTCGCGCCGTGGGCCGCTGGCCTCGGGATTGTGGTGTCTTTGGTACTTGAGATGCGTCCAAAGGTGTAGCAGGTGTGCCAGAACTTGTTACATCTGCGACGCATTTCGGCAATGTAGGCCCCTTTGGCGTTGCAGATGTGCACGGTTTTGTTACACTTGCAACAGTTCTTCACTTGTGCGCTCCTCGTCTCCGCCATCCTGCCCGCCCGCTGTTGTGCCCCTGCCGCGTGTCGGCACAGGTTTTACTGCTGGCTGTTTTCGAAATACACGTGGCACACAAAGTCCACGTGTGGTCTGCAAGCAGAGGGGCCGGACGCGAGCCCTTGTGGCGAGCTCGCGGTAGGCCCTCAGGCGGCGGGCATGACAGCCGCCCGCCGCCGGTGCGTGCTTTCGTCAGCCTTTGCCCCTGCCATTCGGGCAAAGGCGTCGCCGTCATTGGCAGGGAAACGCCCAGAAACGTGCCCGTGCATACAAAAAACACGTCCACGGGCAGGAAAACGGTTAAAACCCTGCCCGCGCACCCGCAAAACACCGTTCAGGGCAGGGAAACGCCTGGGAACGTGCCCGCGCACCTACAAACCATGGGTCCGTGCCGGGGAATGGACCTTTGCGGGCACCGACCACCGTTTTGGCGTTCTCCGTGCCGCCAAATGCCCGTTTCCCGGCACCGCCGCCGACCGGCTGTCATGGCCGGCGGCTACGGCTCGCCGCTGTGGTGGGCTCTGTGCAATGGCCCTCCTCGCGGCGGCCGTTGCTTCGCGATGCTCAGGACCAGGGCACTCCGGCCCGAAGGTATGTTCTGCAGTAGCTCCCTTCTCGTGTCCGCGAGCGACACAAAAACGCTTGCTGAGTGCGTTCCAGATGTCGACGCGGCGGCCGTATGAAGAGATATTATTCTGTTACCGGGCGAATCGACAGCCCCCAGCAACGAAAAAGAACCCCGGATTCGTATTTTTGAGAATCGTAGGAATAGTAATGTGCATAACTGGGTTCGACCGTCGAAATGGATGAAGACCAATAATAGCCTTTCATCCCATTAAAGTATAAATCTGAATTGTCCATAAAGCCGGAGAAGGGCAAAAATATGCTATTGCCGTTGCTTGCGCTTATCTTGGCCCCATATATCCCGTTAAGAGTCGTCGCGATCCAGTCTAATTTTAAAAGGGCAGACCACTCTTCCTCAGTGGGTATTCTCCATTTGTCTTTTAATTTCGCTCTCGCGGCATCATCGACATAATTATGATTAATAAGAATAGTGAATCCGTCAGGAGTGTCAAAACCATCCCAGTAATTCGTCTTGTCTTTCGGGCAATACTTTGTGAGTTTACTTTCGCCTCCGTTGCACCACTTATATGAAGCCCAGTCATACGAAGTGTCCGGATCCTTCTCGCCCCAAGCGAAATAGTCGCCATATTTTTCAGGAGAACTCACAAAACCATCTTCGCATAGATTGCAGCTCGCCCATTTTACACTCAAGCCCATATCCACGACAAGATCAAGAACTTCGACTTCGCATTGGTCCGTGGCATTACCGCACACGGCAACGATTACGGCTTTTCCTGCGGCCACGCCGACTACTTTGCCGTCTGCTACGGTGGCTACCTTCTTGTCGGTACTGGTCCATACGATGTCTTTCTTTGTAGTGTTTGAAGGGGTGTATGCCACAGTCAAGGATTCATTTCCGCCTGTGATCATAGTCAATTTATTTTTGCTCAACTTGATGGCTGAGGCGATTACCTCCTTATGATTATTGTCATTCTCTGCTGTGCAGGCAAACAACACTAATATCGCCGCAGTAAAAAGAAAAAAGGCTTTTTTCATACAAAATGGTTATTTCGTTTATTACAAAATTAGTACTTTTTCACCACTTGTCCAAACCGTGTAGCATAAAGAGTAAAGACTGGAGAAAAATGCTTATCTTTGCGTGAATAGATAAGATTATGGGCAGAATAATACTGACTGGCGACCGTCCTACCGGCAAACTTCATCTCGGGCACTATGTTGGCTCGCTGCGTAACAGAGTCCTTCTCCAGAACGAGGGAAACTATGAACGTATGTTTGTTTTTATCGCTGACGTTCAGGCGCTTACGGACAATGCTGACAATCCGGAGAAGGTTAGGCAGAATATTATAGAAGTAGCGCTGGACTATCTCTCCTGCGGCCTGGATCCCGACAAGGTGACAATTTTCATCCAGAGCCAGATCCCCGAGCTTCACGAGATGACGCAGTTCTTCTCGAATCTGGTGACCGTCCAGAGGCTGCAGCGCAATCCAACAGTGAAAGCTGAAATGGCCCTTCGAGGTTTCGAGGGCGGCTCGACCGATGATAACCGCCGCGGCCTTCCGGTGGGCTTTTTCACCTACCCGATTTCCCAGGCGGCCGATATCTGCGCCTTCAAATCCACTACCGTCCCGGTGGGGGAGGACCAGGAGCCGATGATCGAGCAGTGCCGCGAAATAGTACGGAGTTTCAATGGAACTTATGGCCCGGTACTCGTTGAGCCTGAGATACTTCTGCCATCGAATCTGGTCTGCAGGCGCCTTCCCGGCACTGACGGAAAGGCCAAGATGTCGAAGTCCCTGGGCAACTGCATCTACCTTTCTGACGACAGGAAAGAGATGGAGGCCAAGGTGAAGGGGATGTTCACCGATCCCGGCCATCTCAGGGTAGAGGATCCCGGCAAGGTCGAAGGTAACCCGGTCTTTACCTATCTGGATGCGTTTGCAGAAGATGCCGACTTCGAGAAATACTGGCCTGACTACTCCAATCTTCAGGAGGTCAAGGACCATTACACCCGCGGCGGCCTCGGTGATATGAAGTGCAAGAAATTCCTCATCAATGTGCTGAATGACCGTCTGGAACCCATCCGCGAGCGCCGTCACGCCTATGAGCAGGATATCCCTGCCGTGTATGAGATACTCCGCAAAGGCTCCGAAGCCGCGCGCGAAGTTGCGGCACACACGCTCCACGAGATGAAGGATGCAATGCGCATCAACTATTTCGACGATGCGGCCCTGATCGCCGCCCAGGCCGAGAAATACCGGAAATAACTACTTCCTGCGACGGCGGGAATCCCTGATGTGATAGGCTGCTTCAACCATCAACTGGTCCTGATAGCAGCCTCTCGCGGCTAATAGGTTGGAGATGAAGATGACAAAGGGGAAGATTGCCGTCCATTTGAATACCATCCCTTCAGGAGCCGTGAAATAGAGGTAGGCCAGCCATCCCTGTGCTCCGAGTGCAACGAGGGCGGAAAGCACGCTCAGGCGCATCTGGAGAATCCTTACTTTGAAAGAAACCAGCGCCAGCGCAATCATCGCAGCAATGATTCCCAGGAGTATTCCGATCCAAGGTTTCTGCAACTGAAGGTATGAAATGTATTGCAAGCCTCCTTCATCAGGATAGGAAAGAGCGTTCCCGCAGAGCATTACTGTAATCAGGATTGCCGAGATGGCGAGGTATAGGGTCTGTATTCTTTGCCACATAGTTCAAAAGTTTGGACAAATGTAGGAAATATCGGCGGAATATCCTATATTTGCTAAATGTAATAATAGCACTTGCAACTATGAGAATAGCTGAATCAGAATTCATAATAAACTCCGACGGATCCGCTTTCCACATCCATCTCCGTCCGGAAGAACTTGCCGACAATGTCATCCTGGTGGGTGATCCAGGCCGGGTGGATATGGTCGCTGAATATCTGGAGGACAGGGAGTTCCGCCACGAGTCAAGGGAGTTCGTCTCCGTGACCGGATGGCGTAACGGCAAACGTATAACCGTCCTTTCCCACGGCATTGGTCCGGACAACATCGACATAGTGATGACCGAACTGGACGCCCTGGCCAATATCGACTTCGCCACCCGCGAGGTAAAGCCCGTCCACCGTGCGCTGAATATCCTCCGCATCGGCACTTCCGGCGCACTTCATCCGGACATCCCGCTCGGAAGCTATATCCTGAGCCATATCTCCGTCGGTTTTGACGGTGTGATGAACTGGTACGGAAACCGCGAAAAGGTAACCATCCCCGCCGTCGAAGAGGCATTCAAGGCCCATATGGACTGGAATCCGACCCTTCCTTCGCCCTATTTCGTAAAGGCTTCACCCAAGATCATCGACTTGATGAAAGATGTCACCCTGCAGGGCGTAACTATCTCGGCTCCAGGTTTCTATGGACCCCAGGGAAGGGTGGTGCGCATTCCGCTGGCTATGCCGGATATGCTCGAGAAGATAGAGTCTTTCCGTTTCAAGGACTCCGGCATCGACTACCGTATCACTAATTTCGAGATGGAATCTTCGCCGCTCGCCGGTCTCTGCGCCCATCTCGGACACAATGCCTGCACGGTCTGCTGCGCAATTGCAAACCGCTATCTGCAGAGCTCCAACCCTGATTACAAACCCGCCATCCGCTCCCTTGTGGAACTTTCCGTAGAGAGGATGAGTACTCTGTAAATTTCATCTAAACCTAACTAATAATCAATTAATTTATGCTTTTCCAAGTTTATGGGGCAAATGCATTGCCCCAGTGGCTGGCGCTGATTGGCGTACTTATCGGCCTGATTCTTCTGAACGAGTTTGCGCGTAAGACCAAGTTCGGCGGCGCGGTGATGTTCTTCGCTGTTCCTCTGGCTCTTACGGCCTATTTCGTGGCTATCGCGATCGGTGTCCGCACCGGCGCCGCCTGGGCCCTTGAAAACCAGACTCACATCTATATGAATGGCTGGTTCCACTATGCCAAGCTCTATGCCGCGCTCACCGGCTGCATCGGCTTTATGATGATCAAGTACGGCTGGGGCATCGGTAAGGAACACTGGTTCAAACCTTTCCCCTTCATTATCGTAGCGATCAACATCCTTATTGCCGTCGTCTCCGATTTCGAATCCGCCGTGATGGGCTGGAACAAATGGTGGCTTTCAAGCGAAGGTGTGTGGCTCTATGGCGGATGGCACAATGTGATGAACGGTGTCGCCGGCTTGCTGAATATCTTCTGTATGACCGCCTGGTGGTCCGTCTATTCATCAAAGGACAAGACCGATATGCTCTGGCCCGATATGACCTGGGTCTATATCGTGGTCTATGATGTATGGAATTTCGCCTACACCTATAACTGCCTGCCGACCCACGCCTGGTTCTGCGGTATCGCCCTTCTGGCCGCTCCGACCATCGCTGCTCTCCTGTGGAACCGCGGCGGATGGATCCAGAACCGTGCCAATACCCTTGCCATCTGGTGTATGTTCGCCCAGGTCTTCCCGCTCTTCCAGGAGACCTTCAAAGATGGCCGCCAGTGGTTTGACTGGGCTGTTCTGCCCGTACAGTATCCGGAAGGCGTCGCAACCATCCAGAAACTTTATGAGGTTGCCGGCGGTGAGGCTGCAGCAGTCGGTACGACCGTCGATTCAGTCGCCGCCAATCCTACGGCCCTGACCGTGATCAGCGCCCTTGCGCTCCTCGTGAATGTCATCGCCCTGGGTTATATCATCTACGTTTCCTGCAAGCGCCACATCAATCCTTACAAGCAGGATGTCTTCGTGGACCAGAAGTACTACAAGGACGCAGCGGCTCGTATCGCCTAGTCTTTCAGTTGTTTAAGAAATCGGGGCCGGCTCAGTTCAGAGTCGGCCCCGATTTTATTCCGCTTCGTTGACGAACTCCATTCCGAAGTCCTTGCAAAGTGCCTGGATGGTCTGGCGTCCGCTTTCCGCCGCTACTGGAAGGCCTCCGGAAAAGCTGGTCCTCTGGCCGGTGAAATATATCCCGTCACGGTAGCGTATCGGAGCCACGGGAGGAATCCGCAGAGGAAGCCAGTCGCTCATATAGCTGCCTTCAAAGGTGTCGCAGTAGCGCTGATAGCTAAGGGGAGTGGCCAGGTCCGTAACCTCGACCTTGCCCCGGATTTCAGGTATTACGGAGCAGACGGCCTCTATGAAGTCTTCAAGGACTTTTTTCTTGGATTCGGCATAGCGGCCTTCCTCTTTTTCCTTCTTCCAATACTCGTAGCAGGAGCCTGGAAGTACGCTTGTAAGCACCGTGCAGCCCGCTGGGGCATAGGCTTCCCCTTCCCGTGAATAATTATTTACTGAAATACGGTCGAAACTCAGTCCGGCGGCCTTGAACGGCTTTTTCAGGGCAAGCTGCATTGCCCTGGGGTAGTCCGGGAGGGAGCAACGGACACCGAGGGCTGCAAACATACACTGGGAAGTCACAAGTTCCGCCCTCATCCTTCGTGCCCATCTGTCCTGGAGCGGGGAAGGGAAGAGTTTGTCTATGGCGGTTCTCGCATCTACTGAAATCACTACTGCGTCGCTTTTAATTAGGCCTTCCGCGCTCATCACGCCTTCGGGAGTGACGCAGGTGACCGGAGTCTGATAACGTATTACGCCTCCTAGACGGGTGAAAGTGTCGGCCATATTCCTGGCCATCCTCAGGGATCCGCCTTCAGGATAGCCGCTGTCGCCGGAGTAGAAAGTGCTTAGCGTGTAAATCAGCGAGAGGGCATTGATGCCCGGGTCCACCACCCCTTCCAGTAGCTTTCTGACGTAAGGATTCCGGAAGCGGCGTATGTATTTCCTCGCGGAGAAACATAAGAGCCAGGGTGCCAGGAGAACCGTCGGGCCCATTTTTATGAATTCCAGGAGTGAGAATCTTTTCGGCCGGCGTACTTTCAGCCCGGGGAGGTCCAGCATTGGCTGATGGAAGAAACTGAAGCACCAGACGTGGAATCGCAGAATTCCCAGGAAGAACCTGTCTTCGGGTGCGAAATTCACTAGTGAACGCAGGTCCCGGCTAAGTTCCAGGGTGACGTCTCCGTCAATCAGGGTATAGACCGGGTCCTTGAAAAACACCGGATTGTTATCGCTGAGCGCACCGGTATCCTTCCATACATTATGCAGGGGATTCCGTTCGCTCGCTCCGATCAGCCAGTGAATCCCGCCTTCGAAAGTGTATCCCTTGCGTTTCCAGCTTGTGGAAATGCCGCCGGGATTTGCCGCCTTCTCCAGAATCGTTGTCTTGAAGCCGGAGCGTTGTGCATAAACGCCGGCTACGAGGCCGGAGATGCCTGCACCGATAATTGTCACAGTTTTCATATTGCGAATTTACTCAAAAATGCTTAATTTTGTTAAAAATAAAATGACCAATGAAAGAACATTCCGAGTTTGAAATCGTTCCCGTCAGGGGACGCAAGATGCTTAAGAAATTCATTCAGTTTCCATTAGACCTTTACAAAGACTGCGATAAATGGGTCCCGGCCTTCGAGGATGACGAATACAAGTCTCTCGGGGAGGAGAATCCCTCCCTCGCTTTTTGCGAGCGCGAGCTTTATCTTGCCGTATCGGGGGATAAGGTCCTGGGCAGGGTTGCTGCTATAATAAACCATAATGCGGACAAAAAGTGGAACGAGCGCAGCGTCCGTTTCGGCTGGATAGATTTCGTGGAAGATTTTGATGTTGCCAAATCCCTTGTGGACAAAGTGGCCGAATGGGGCAAGGAAAAGGGTGCGGAAAAGATAAAGGGCCCGCTGGGCTTTACCGATATGGACAGGGAAGGCCTTCTTGTCGAAGGTTTTGAGAACGAGAGTCCGTTCACGGTCATATACAATTATCCATACTATGGCGAGTACCTCGAAAGGATGGGCTTCACCAAGGATGTGGACTGGACCCAGAGGGTTGTGAATCTGACTGATACACTGCCTCCTATGCTCCAGTATGCGGACCTTGTGGAGAAGCGTTACGGCGTCCATATCTATCGGGCGAATACTTTATCGCAGATGGCAAAGCGCGGAAGGGAGATGTTCCACGTCCTGAATGAAGCATTCGCAGGCTTGTACGAATATACCAAACTGTCTGAAAAACAGATAGACGGTTATGTCAAGCAGTACGTTCCCGTGCTGAACAAGGACCTTGTCGCCTTTGCCGTGAATGAGAAGGACGAACTGGTCGGTTTCATAGTGACAATGCCACATATCTCGGCCGCGGTCCGCAAGGCCAAGGGTCGCATCTTCCCCTTCGGCTGGCTGCCTATCCTGCGTTCCCTGCGTCATAACGACACGGTGGAAGCACTTCTGATAGGAGTCCTTCCGGAGTATCAGGCCAAGGGTGCCGCCCTGCTGATGTTCAAGTACTTGCAGGAAAATTACATCCGCCTGGGAATCAAGCGGATGTTACTCAACCCGCAGCTGGAAGAGAACCATAAGGTTCAGAGCCTTTTCTCCGGTTATGACGTTCAGCAATACCAGAGACGCCGCAGTTATGTAAAGGAGATTTAAGCCTTTGCCTTAAGCACGGCTTCGCAGACCTCGCCGACAGTGGTGGGGGCGGGGGCTCCGTCAGGAAATCTCATCTGGAACTTCTCCTCCACTGAAAGGGAGAGGAGAATCATAAAAAGTGAATCGATGCCGAGCTCGCGGACGAGCTCGGTATCGAATGTTACGCTTGAAAGGTCCGTCTGGGGACGCATTACGGCTATGATTTCTTTCAGGCCGTCGAACACTTCCTGCTTTGTCATACCCTGGCGACTTTCATACTTCCGGTACGCTTGAAGTCTTCCTTGCGGACCGTGACCTTGCGAATCTGGTGAGTGGTAGGGAGGCCGGCGTTGATCTTGTCGACAAGGGCGTTCATATAGGCGGCGATTTCCTCGGGGCTCTTGCCTTCGAAGGCGGGAGCGAAGGGGAGAATCTCCACCGCGATGACCTTGTGGCCATTCAGTTCGTCTTCCTTGACCATAGCGTCGCGCACGCAAGGATCGGCATAGAATGGCTCTTCCAGAGACTCGGGGCTCACGTTCTCACCATTGTCGAGGATGATGAGGTTCTTGATGCGGCCGGTAATGTAGAGGAAACCTTCCTCGTCGAAGCGGACCAGGTCGCCGGTGCGGAACCATCCGTCCTCCGAGAATGCCTCGGCAGTCTTTTCGGGATCCTTGTAGTAACCGGAGAAGACATTGTCGCCCTTGACCCAGAGCTCGCCGTCAACGACCTTGGTCTGCTGTCCGGGATAGATCTTTCCGATGGAAGTCGGGTGGGTGATGGCGTCCGCGTTGGCGGAAGTGAGGTTTGCGGTCTCGGTGAGGCCATAGCCGAAGCAGAATTCCACGCCCATCTTGGTGAAGATGTCAACAAGGCGCGGAGGTACGTTCGCGGCGCCGGAAATGATGAGCCTCAGGCTGCCGCCGAGGAACTGTGGACCATACATCTTGCAGAGGCCCGCCAGGATGTCGCAGACACCGGGGACGATGACAAGGAGGGTAGGCTTGATGACCGGCAGTTTGCCGATGGTAGCCTTCATATCTTCGCAGGTGAAGATGAGGTTGCCTGTATAGAAGCAGCCCATAGTGCCGGCAATGAGCCCGAAGACGTGGCTGAGGGGCAGGATGGCGATATAACGGTGGACACCGATTACCTTGCCGGGCTTGAAGATAGTATTGTAGTTGCCTCTCATCAGAGCCCTGTGGGTTAGGACAGCGCCCTTGGGCGTGCCGGTGGTGCCGCCGGTGAAGAAGATTGCCGCGGGAGAATCCGGATCGACCTTGACGGAGGGGACACCGGTCTCGGCGATTGAACTGACAGGGCATACCTTGACGCCCTGAAGTTTCTCGGTAAGGGGCTTGAACTCGTCGCGGACCATTATGGCGGCGACATCGAACTTCATACAGGAACCGATAACGGCCATCTCGGGAAGGGCGGCCGGGAAATTCATAGCCACATAGCCGGAGGTCGTTACGGCGAGGAACATCTCGATAGCATCCTGGCTGTTCTTGTCGAAGATGGCGATGTGAGAGCCCTTGGGAAGTCCGAGGCTTTCAATGAAGGCCCTGCGGCGGGCGACTCTTTCACCAAGTTCCTTATAGGTAATGGTGTTGACTTGATCGGAAACGGCGGGATTGTCTGCGTACTCTTTCGTGAACCAGTCCACGAACTCACTCATAGTGGGAAAGTACGGAAGTCTTTCGAACTCCTCTTTCGGGAGCATGTCATAAAAATAATTACTCATAGTTTTAGTACAGGCGTCTTGCGCCAATCGGGTGACAAAGATACAAATAAATCCCGACTTTAGGAAGCCGGGATTGAAAACGAGGGCGGAATCTACCAGTCCGGATGCAGTTTGCGGTTGAATTTCAGGCTGGAAATCAATGACTTGAGAGTGCCCTTTGAAATGCTGGCCTGTCCATCTTTCCCATTGCATACGAAGCTGAAATCCAGCCGTTTTCCTCCAAAGAAGCCCTTCGCAACCACTGCATTGGCCGTGCTCAGGTCAGTGAATTTGAGCCCGTTGTTATTGCGGCAGATGAATTCTTTGCTCTCTCCCTGCTCATCCTGAAGCAGTTCCAGCATCGAATTCATAAAAGCGATGGCCTGCTCGGCGTCGGCTCCCATAATAAGGCAGGTTTGCTCGCCCATACTGAAGCTGCCTTTCGCCTCCGTTCCCAAGATCCATTCAGTGTCGAAAGTGACCCTTCCGAGATTGAGATAGTAGGCGATAGTGCCGTCTTCATCCTTATATTTGAAAATGCTGTAGCGATTGTCATTCTGCTCGATTTCGCAAATATCGAAAATCTGTCCGACAGGAAGGTTTTTCTGGGCAGAGGAAAAGATGCCGCAGCAAAGGAGAGCGGCAAGTATTAAAATACGTTTCATATCAGTTTTGCATTTATGGTTTCAAGTGATTCGGATTCGCTCATTTTCTGCGGATTAGTGCCGGGAAGTCCCTGCGGAACGTCCATCCCGAGTTTGGAGAAAAGCCATTCCCAGTATGGCGGAATGCTCCCGTCCGGGGCCAGCCAGTTCATCGCTTCGCTCCGGAAGATTTGCTTACCCTCGGAGTCAAGGTAACTCAGTTGGACAAGCTCGGAGCAGTAAAGTTCCTCATTGTCAGGAAGAAAGCGCAGGTCATAGCCCCTCCCGCAGTATGATTTCGCCCGTTCTACGGCAGCGGGGCCGTCTGCGCCTTTCACGCGCTTTATTATAAAGTCAGGATAAGACCCGTCTTTAAGAGTGAAATCCTTAAGGAAAGTATCCAGGGGATGACGGTCAACTCCGTGGGCGATAGTGGCGTCTATTATCCAGATGCTGTCGGCCTTGACCTCGGCTATGGCAACGTGGATGAGATTCAGTTTCCCTTCCTGTCCGGTCGCAGAGGAGATGGCGCTGTCCATAGTTGTGCTGTCAGCCTGATAGTCGAAGGGGAGAGCGACGAAAACGAGGTCTCCGCTTTGTATGCCTTTATCTTTTCTTCCGCAGGCGAATGCCAGAAGCAGAATGAGGGCAAGAAACAGTGTCTTTTTCATAGCGCTAAGTTACTGATTATTTTCCAAAAGGCGAAAAGCCCTGCTGAAAGCGGTATATTATTTGGGGGATTGGCGGAAAAAATGTATTTTTGCAAGATGTGCAAACAAATGTGCGTATGAAAAGGACAGTCATATTTTTCCTGCTTTTCACGCTGCTGCTCAGCAGCGGCTGTGATTTCGTCCGTAAGCTTGCCGGAAGGCCTACGTCGGCCGAACTGGAGGCAAAGAGGGAGTCTATTCTGGCAGCCCAGCAGGCGGAGCATCTGGCCCGTCTGGACTCAATGAGACGCGTGGAGCAGCAGATGAAAGACTCTCTGGAGGCTCTGGATGCACATCTGCTTGATTCTTTGTCCCAGACGAAGGGGACAATCCTGAATCCCTCCAAGCTTGGCGGTTTGTTCACGACCAAACTTGAGTCGAAATACTGCATCGTGGTCGGGGCTTTCCGCAACCGCGCCTATGCGGAGAAAAAACTGAAAGCCTGCAATGAGGCCGGTTATACAGCCTCGATAATCAGTTTCCGCAACGGACTCTTGGCCGTTTCGATCTGTCCTTCGAACAGCCTGAACGAGACGCTCGCGGCTCTTCGGAAAATGCGCGGTACGGGAATCTGCCCGAAAGACGGATGGATACTTGTCAACCAATGATCAGGAAACTCTTATTATCCACTCTGGTCATCCTTTCTGTCCAGCAAGTCTCCGCCCAGTACAGGACGGGATATGAGGAGCTGTACGACAGTGATACGGTGCGTTCTCTCAAGGAGCACGTCTCCTTCCTTTCGTCCGCCCTGCTGGAGGGACGGAAGGCCGGCAGCGAGGGAGAAATGCTGGCCGCAGAGTATCTCGGCAAGGCCTTGGAAGAAAGCGGGGCAGAGCTCATCACTCCGCTCAAAGGGGAAGTGTTCGGCGTCAAAAGCGACGGGGACACTCTTACTTCCCGCAATGTCGCCGCAGTGTTCCAGGGCTGGGATCCTGCGCTGAGCGATGAGTACATAGTGGTAGGTGCCCGTATGGACAATCTCGGGACCGACAGCCTGACGGTAAACGGAGAGAAGACCGGCCGGATCTACAGCGGAGCGAACGGCAACGCTTCAGGTGTGGCTATGCTCATCGAACTCGCCCGTAAACTGTCGACCGCAAGGCTGCAGATGCGCCGCAGCGTCGTCCTGGTCGGTTTCGGTGCTTCGAGGGAGGGTTTCGCAGGCTCGTGGTATTTCCTTAACCGCAGTTTTCCTTCTCCGGAAAAGATAGACGCAATGGTTGAGCTGGAGGGACTCGGACTGGACAGGCTGAGCGTCTATACCTCATCCAATGAGGATATGTCGGCCATAGCACGCAGCCTCAAGTCGGAACTGCTGCCCATCCAAGCCGAACTGACAACGATTGAAAGCTACCCCGGTGACCATATAGTATTCTATGACAAGGAAATCCCTTCCGCAGTCTTCACTTCCGGCCGTTATGCCGAACACGACAGCGAGAGGGACAAGTTCTCCATTCTGGACTTCGATACGATGGAGCGCTCGCTGGAGTATGTGTTTTCCTATGTGCTGAAACTTTCCTCCGGCGAAAAGCCTTCCTTCCATCCGCTTCCGAAGAAGGAGATTCCGGCCGGGATGGTCTCCTGGAACGACTGTGACCAGAAGCCCGTGTTCCTGAATTCTCCCGATCCTTCCGCCTTCCTGGAAAAATGGGTCTATCCCTATCTGAAATATCCGAAATATGCGCTTGACAACGGCATCCAGGGCCGTGTCATCGTAGATTTTGTGATAGATGAAAAAGGAAATGTAGTGGATGTCAAGATTGGCCGCAGCGTCCATACTGCCCTGGACGAAGAGGCTCTCCGTGTCGTATCGGTGTCCCCAAAGTGGAGACCGGGAAGGCATCGCGGGAAAAAGGTTAAGGTGCTCCTGTCAATCCCGGTGGAATTCCGCCTGGACAAGGGGAAGGGCAGTCTGGGAATCAATGGTTATAAAATAAAGTAAATCATATATGGATTATAATTTTCTGGAGATCGAGAAAAAGTGGCAGGAGTACTGGGCCGCCAACAAGACCTACAAGGTAGAGGCAGATTCCGCCAAACCCAAGTATTATGTGCTGGATATGTTTCCGTATCCGAGCGGCGCCGGGCTTCACGTGGGACACCCTCTGGGATATATTGCAAGCGACATTTTCGCCCGCTATAAAAGGCTGAAAGGTTTCAATGTCCTCCATCCGATGGGCTATGACGCCTTCGGACTTCCGGCCGAGCAGTATGCTATCCAGACAGGTCAACATCCGGAAAAGACGACCAAGGACAATGTCGCCCGCTATCGTCAGCAGCTGGACAGGATAGGTTTTTCCTTTGACTGGGACCGTGAATTCCGTACCTCGGATCCGGATTATTACAAGTGGACCCAGTGGGCTTTCCTGAAAATGTTCTCCTGCTGGTATGACAAGTCAATGGACAAGGCCAGGCCGATAGAAGAGCTTGTAGCCGCAATCGAGAAGGGAGGCTCTTCCTCCGTCAACGCCGCTTGCGGGGAACACGAGCCCTTCAGTGCGGAGCAGTGGAAAGGCTTCTCCGACAAGCAGAAAGCCGATATCCTGATGCAGTACCGCATAGCCTATCAGGGCGAGTCTACCGTAAACTGGTGTCCTCATCTCGGGACTGTGCTTGCCAACGACGAGGTCAAGGACGGCTTCTCTGAGCGCGGCGGCTATCCTGTCTTCCAGAAGAAGATGACCCAGTGGCAGCTCAGGGTTTCCGCCTATGCCGAGCGTCTCCTCAAGGGACTGGACTCTCTCGACTGGACCGATTCACTCAAGGAAATGCAGCGCAACTGGATAGGCCGCAGCGAAGGTGCCGAGATGGTTTTCGAGGTCGAGTGCGACGGCAAGAAGCACGAGGTGACCATATTCACCACCCGTGCCGACACTGTTTTCGGCGTCACTTTTATGGTCCTCTCTCCGGAGAGCGAATGGACGGCTAAGCTTACTTCGGCCTCGCAAAAGGCTGAGGTTGAGGCATATCTGGAATCGGTAAAGAAGAAGACCGAACGCGAGAGGATAGCCGGGAAGGCCGTAACGGGCGTGTTCTCCGGCTCCTGGGCCAGGAACCCTCTGAGCGGAGAAAAAGTCCCGGTATGGATTTCCGAATATGTACTTGCGGGCTATGGAACCGGTGCGATTATGGCCGTTCCCGCCCACGACAGCCGCGACTATGCCTTTGCGCGTAAGTTCGACCTCCCCGTCATCCCGCTTATCGAGGGCGCGGATGTGAGCAAGGAGAGTTTCGACGCCAAGGAGGGGATAATGTGCAACAGCGGCTTCCTCAACGGACTTAGCGTCAAGGAGGCCATCCCCGCCGCAATCGACTATGTCGAGGCTCACGGAATAGGTTGCCGCAAGGTCAATTACAGGCTCCGCGATGCGATTTTCTCCCGCCAGAGGTACTGGGGAGAGCCTTTCCCGATTTGTTTCAGGGATGGAATCGCCACTCCGCTGCCATTCGAGGCGCTTCCTCTCACCCTTCCTGAGATCGATCAGTACAAGCCGACGGATGACGGTCAGCCGCCTCTCGCGAGGGCTAAGAAATGGGAATTTGACGGAGCTCCACTGGAAACCTCCACTATGCCTGGCTTCGCCGGTTCCAGCGCCTATTACCTGAGGTATATGGACCCGCACAACGACAAGGCCCTGGTCAGCAAGGAGGCCAATGAGTACTGGAGAAGCGTCGATCTCTATGTCGGCGGCACCGAGCACGCTACCGGTCATCTGATTTACAGCCGTTTCTGGAATAAATTCCTCTATGATCTGGGCTATGCCTGCGAGGACGAACCCTTCCGCAAGCTTATCAATCAGGGAATGATCCAAGGACGCACTAGCTATGCTTACCGCATAACCGGGACCAATACCTATGTCTCCGCCGGCCTCAAGGACAAATACGAGACTTCGGATGTCCGTGTGCCTGTGTCTATGGTCCGCAACGACCGCCTCGACACGGAGGCTTTCAGGAAGTGGATTCCTGAAAATGCCAATGCGGAATTCATCCTCGAAGACGGCGAATTCGTCTGCGGCTGGGCTATCGAAAAGATGTCCAAGACCTTCTTCAACGTGGTCAATCCCGACGATGTCTGCGACAATTACGGCGCCGATACCCTCCGTCTCTACGAAATGTTCCTCGGCCCCATCGAACAGGCCAAGCCCTGGTCGACCGACGGCATCGACGGAGTAAACCGCTTCCTCAAGAAGTTCTGGAGAATGTTCTGGGACCGCGACAAGTGGCTGGTCACGGACGAGGAGCCGACAAAGGCGGAGCTCAAGGCTCTGCACAAACTGATAGGCAAGGAGCAGGAAGATATCGAGAATTTCTCATACAATACTACCGTCTCTGCCTTTATGATTGCCCTGAACGAGTTGCAGGGATGTTCGAAGAAGGCCATCCTCGAGCCTCTGGTAGTACTTCTCTCGCCATTTGCCCCGCATATCGCCGAAGAACTCTGGCATCAGCTCGGCCACGAGAGCTCTGTCGTATATGCCTCTTTCCCGGAATATAAGAAGGAATTCGTGGTGGATGACGTGGTTAAATATCCGGTCTCCTTCAACGGCAAGACCAGGTTCATCCTGGATGTTCCTGCCGGCCTGAGTGTGCCCGAGGTCGAGAAACTCGTCCGTTCGGACGCCCAGACTGAAAAGTATCTGACGGGGGCTGAAATCCTGAAAGTCATTGTCGTCCCCGGGCGAATTGTCAACATTGTCCTCAAGAAGTAAGATGGCGGCCCTCCTTAATAAAAATGTCCTGACTGGCATCAAGGAATGGTCCCTGGTGAGTCTCGGCGTGCTGATTTATGTAATGTCGTGGTGCCTGTTCCTGATCCCCAACAACCTGATCGGCGGAGGAGTCTCAGGTATAAGCTCGATTATCCAGTATGCCACCGGAATCCAGATTGGTTACAGCTATTTCGTCTTGAATGTAATCCTGCTGGTCGCCGCCTTCTTCATTCTTGGTATGGGTTTCGGTGCCAAGACTATTTTCGCCATCGTGCTGGCTTCCATAGGCTTCCGTGTCCTTCCCGGGCTTGTCCCGCAGGAGATCATCAATACTCTGGCCCTGCAGAACGGAAAGCTTATGTCCACGATAATGGGCGGAATAATGGCCGGAATCGGCATAGGTATGTCCATATACAATGGCGGCTCGACAGGAGGAACCGACATCATTGCCTTGATCTACACCAAGTACCGCAATGTGTCGCCGGGCAAGGTCATCCTCTACCTGGATTTCTTCATCATCCTGTCCTCACTGCTGGTTCCGTCATACGTTCCCGACGTGGATCCAGAAAGCGGGCAGGCTCTCCTGGATGCAGAGGGGAATCCCCTGAAGCATCTGATGCCCTTTGCCGACAAGGTGACCACCGTGGTCTATGCCCTTATCCTGGTGACGGTCAATGGAAAAGTGCTTGATATGTACCTTTCCGGCGCCCAGCAGAGTGTGCAGCTGTTCATCCTCTCGAAGCAGTATGAGAAGATTGCCGACGCCATAACTCAAGACCTCCACCGCGGCGTGACCGTGCTGGACGGCCACGGCTGGTACACCCGCCAGAGCGTGCAGGTCCTTATGGTGATAACGCGCAAGAATGACTTGAACCTTCTCCTTAAGTATATCAAATCCATCGATTCCAAGGCCTTCCTTTCGGTTTCGTCCGTAAACGGAGTCTATGGGAACGGCTTTGACACTATCAAGGGAGGAGGAAAGAAATAAAACGAAGCGGTATGCTTTCCGGACCGGGACTTATGAAAATCTATGTTGATAATATTGATTTCTCTGACAGTCCTTTTGGTCGCGGCCGGCTCCGGTTTCCTTCTGTGGCGTCGCAGCCGCAGGCGGAAACTGTTCCGGAAGTTGGAACCGGATTTGTTCCGGTCATCCCGGTACGAGTTGAAGTCGATTGACCAGTTCCTCTACGACCGGTGTTGCAGATATATGACGGAGAAGAAGCCTTTCCTGGTCTGTTCTTTCACGCTTGGAGACCTTGCCTCCGCCCTGTATTCCAACAAAGTGTACTTGTCCAAGACCATCAACCATTTTTCCGGGCGGAATTTCCGCCAGTATGTCAACTACTACAGGGTGATGTACTCGATGGAACTCTTCCGGAACAACATGACGCTGAAGGTGTCCGACCTGTCGAATTTGTCAGGATTCCATTCATCCACGACCTTTACCCAGGCCTTTCAGAATGTAATGGGAAAGACGCCGAGCGCGTGGTGCTGGGAGATGAGGCGAAGTGGCAGGACGGGAAAAAAATAAAAGCCTGTCCGGGTCCGGAAACTACCCTTCAACCCCTTTCCAACTCTCTGGTACAGGGGCGGTTACATCCACTTCCGTCTTTTTGACGGGGTGGATGAACTGTATATGGCGGGCAAGAAGGGAAATGCTGCCGTCAGGATTGGAGCGCGGAGCACCGTATTTCAGGTCGCCTTTGATCGGACAGCCCATATGGCTCAGCTGGCAGCGAATCTGGTGATGACGTCCGGTAAGAAGCTCGACTTCAATGAGAAAGTATCGCTCGGTCTGCTGGATAAAACGGTATTTCAGCCGCGCTTCTTTCCCCTCTGCGCTTTTCGTTACATAAGACTTGTTCTGTTTTTCGTTGCGGACAATCCTGTCGACGAGTTCTCCTTCACTCTCTTTCGGGGCGGCGCAGCAGAGGGCCCAGTAAGTCTTGTGGATTTCGCCCTTGCGGAGCATATCATTCAGCCGTTCGAGGGCTTTGGAGGTCTTGGCGAAGAGTACGACACCGCCAACAGGCCTGTCCAGACGGTGAGGCACTCCTATGAACACTTGTCCGGGCTTGTTGTCGCGAAGGGCTATGAAGGCTTTGAGCGTTTCGGAGAGAGCTTCGTCTCCGGTCTTGTCGCCCTGGACAATCTCTCCCGGGCGTTTGTTGAGGATGAGGATATGATTGTCTTCGAGCAGGATCCTCTGTTCGATATCTCTGAATTCGCTTTCGTCAAGTCGCCTGTAAACCATTTCGAAGTGTTTTTGCTTTGCAAAGATAGTGGATTTTGCGTAAATTTGCATTTCCGCTTATGTCCAAAGAAGGAAATATCGTCATCCAGGGAGCCAGGGTCAACAACCTGAAGAATATTTCGCTCGAGATTCCGCGAAACCGTTTCGTGGTGATAACGGGTATTTCCGGCAGTGGCAAGTCCTCCCTCGCCTTTGACACCTTGTTCGCGGAAGGGCAGCGCCGTTTTGCCGAGAGCCTTTCTTCCTATGCGAGACAGTTCCTGGGGCGTATGTCCAAGCCTGACGTGGACAAGATTGACGGAATCCCTCCGGCAATCGCCATCGAGCAGAAGGTGAATATCCGCAATCCTCGCT
>JAEEGL012150493.1_pt1 | contig 26584 bp, 27 predicted proteins | sample 9134231 | NCBI WGS metagenome assembly JAEEGL01 (sample SAMN16246548, study PRJNA631951) | gut metagenome | biome: gut microbiome; feature: rumen; material: fiber-attached | host: Bos | place: Iran: Karaj | collected 2018-10 | reverse complement strand
TCTCTAGTAAAGACTTTTAATATCTTACTAGATTCTTTAAAAGCTGTTTCTCCAACTACTATTCCTTGTACTTTAACAGAACTCAAAGAATATCACCAAAACCTGATTCTTTTAGGAATCTTTCTTTTTCACGCCAGTCTTCAATTACTTTAACATGAGTTTTTAAATTAACTTGTTTACCAAGAAGTTCTTCAATATCTTTACGAGCATAAATACCTACTTTTTTAAGCATTGAACCATTTTTACCAATAATAATTTTCTTTAAATTTTCACGATCACATATAATTACAACACTTATATCTATATAATTACCCATATCTTCAATAGTTTCAGTATAACAAGTAATTGTATGTGGTACTTCTTCTCTAGTAAGACGAAGCAGTTTTTCACGAACAAGTTCTGCTATTTGGAAAGAATTAGATATATTAGTAACTTCTTCATTATTAAATATTTTATCTTGTTCAGGTAAATACTTTTTAATAGTATTAATTAATTCAGGAACATTGTATCCTTTAATAGCAGATACTGGAAATACTTCAGTAAAATTATATAATTCATTATATTTAGTAATAACTTCTAATAATTTATCTTTATTAAGTAAATCAATTTTATTAAGAATAAGAAAAATAGGTATATTACTATCTTTAACTCTTTCTAATATTAATTTATCTCCTTTATTAAAGTTTTTAGTAGCATCACAAGTAAATAGAATAACATCTACTCCATCCATTCCCTTATAAGCACTACTATTCATATAACTACCTAGTTTATCTATAGGTTTATGAATACCTGGAGTATCAACAAAAATAATTTGTGAATCATCATCGTTATAGATACCCTCAATTACATTTCTAGTAGTACCACTAACTTTAGAAGTGATAGCTAATTTTCTTTCAATTAATGAATTTAAAAGAGTACTTTTACCAGTATTAGGTTTTCCGATTATAGTTACATATCCACTTTTCATTTTAAATCCTCTTCTCCAAAAGGATATGGACATAATTCTTCTACTGTATGTTCTACATATTCTCCTGATTTATTAAAGCATCTAACTACTACATCTTTCTCAAATAATTCTGATATCATTTGTCTACATACAAAACATGGCATTCCTACTCCTGTAGTATTAGATGTCATAACATTAAGTTCTTTAAAATCATACTTTTTAGCACCATTTGTAATTGCTGTAAAAATAGCCGTTCTTTCAGCACAAGTACCAGCTCTAGTAGAGGCATCTTCAACATTTACTCCAGAAAACTCTCTACCATCTTTTAATACAACTACTGCACTAACAGGAAAGTTAGAATATGGCGCATAACTATTATTTAATAAGTCTAATAATTTATCTTTCATAATAATCCTCCAATAAAAGCAATTACTTTAGGTAAGAAAATAACAATACCTACGATAAAAGCAATAATAGCACTAAATAGAACAGCTCCAGCTGCTACATCTTTGGCATGTTTTGCTCTTATATTGATTTCTAAAGTAGATAAATTAACTGCTTCTTCAATCGCAGTATTAATAAGTTCTAATGAAATAACAAGTGCTATAAATATTAAACATGTTAACCATTCAAAAGGTTTTATTTTGAAAAAGAAACCTCCACATATTACTAGTAATGCAAATACTAAATGTATCTTCAAATTACTTACTGTCTTTAAGGCAAAATTAAGTCCATCAAATGCATGTTTAAAACTTTCAATTAAATTTTTACTTCTCTTCTCTTTTAATCCCATATCTATCTAATATCTCCTCTTGTTTACCAAACATAACCTCTTCATCTTCTTTTTTCATATGATCATATCCTAGTAAATGTAATAAGCCATGTACACTTAAGAAATATAATTCTCTCTTAAAACTATGACCATATTCTAAAGCTTGACTTCTAACTTTATCTATCGATATATAAATATCTCCAAGCATTCTAATATCAGTTGTATTAAATGATTTATCATCTTCTAATGCAAAACTAATTACATCAGTTTCTCTATCAATATTCCTATATTCTTTATTAATCTCATGAATTTTATTATTATCTACTATTATAACATTAAAGATTACATCACCTAATTTTTCATCTTCAGCTACTTTAATAAGAAAATCTTTTAATTCACTTAATTCTTTATCTAATTTTTCTTCAGTTAAATTAAATACTTCAATATTCATAATTACCTCATACAACAACTCTATATATTATAAATCCAAATACTATTAATGCAATCATAGATACTATATTTAAAAATGTAGTTTTTCTAAATAAATTAGGTAATTTATTATATATATTATCAATACCACGATATATTAAGTAACCTATAAAACCACCTATTACATTAAGTATAATGTCATCTATATCAAATATTCTTCCTATAAGTAACTGAGTTAACTCTATTGATAAAGATGCTAATAGTACAAGAAAAAATGCAACTTTATAATTCTTTTGAATAGCATATTTACCTAAAAAGAATCCATATGGAACAAACATAATTACATTACCAAAGATATTTTTAACAAATAATCGACTACCAAATCTATATCTTAATATTTCAGAAAATGGTATAAAATTGTTACCATTAGTTAAATTTATATCTTGTAAAGTAACTACTTGGAATAAACATAATACATAGAAAGCAAATAATAAAAGAAATATTTCTTTATATAATACAAACTTCTCTTTATATCTTATTAGATATGAAATTCTAACAGATATTAAAACTACTAAAGATACGATAATAGTAGGATAAGTCATAATAATTACATTTTTTAAACTATTAAAAAAAGAACTTAACATATCTAATGCCTCCAATAATATTATAATATTTTTAAATAAAAAGAAAAAGAACTTTTTAAGTTCTATAAATTAGCTAGTTTATCTTTTATTTTAGTACTAACTACTTTCATATCAGCTTTTCCTTTTAATTTAGGATTAACTTCTTTCATAATTAGTCCCATATCTTTTTGTCCTGTAGGATTAATAGCTTTAAATGCTTCTTCTATGATATTATCTACTTCTTCTTCACTTAATTGTTCAGGTAAATATTCATTAAGTATCTTAATTTCTTCTTCTGTTTTATCAATTAAATCTTGTCTATTACCCTTTTTGAACTCTTCCATTGATTCATTTCTTTCTTTAATTTGCTTAACAACTACTTCTGTAAATAAATCATCATCTAGTTCTCTCTTATTATTAATATGTTCTAATTGGATAGCACCTTTAATTAAACGAAGTACATTTAATCTAACTGTATCTTTATTTTTTAGTGCTTCCATAATATTTTTACTTAAATCATCACATTTACTCATATTTTCATCTCCTCTCTATATTATAAATTAATTTTTTACAAAATAAAAGAGTGATAATCACTCTAATTAATCACGACCTGCTCTGTTTCTCTTTTGAGCGTTTTTAATACCAGCTTTTTTAGCTTCTCTTCTCTTATCTCCAGGTTTAACTGCATATTCTCTTTTCTTACACTCAGAAGGAATAGATTCACGTGCCATTTTTTGCTTTAATTTTCTTAAAGCCATATCTAAATTTCCATTTTTTACAGGTACTTGTACTTGTGCCATTTTAATCCCCTCCTTCCGTCATTACTACTCAAAATAATATCATAAATTAGAAAACATTTCAACAAAAATAAATTATTTATTCAATTTAAGAACTTTTTGTTTTTCTTCTTTGTTAATTTCTAATCCATAATTTAATCTAGTTTTTAAATCTAAATTAGGATCTTTAGCTATAGTATTATATATTTTATCTAATTTTAATGAATAAAACGTTTCTTCCATAGGACTAGTACTTTCATAACCACTACTTAGATATTTTCTAGTAAGTGGAATAAATACTTTAGATAATTCTTCATCTTTATTTAAATGTGCTATATCAAGAGATAAAGCACTTGCTTCAAGATTAGAATTTCTTTCTAGTACATATTTATATGGGTTAACATTATATGTAGAAATAGCTAATTGCTTTTCCTTTTTATCTAATAGTTCTAATTTATCAGTAAATAATTCCATTAATATTTTATATTCTAATGCTACTTCTTTTGGAGCATCTACTATTCCTTTACTAATTAAATATTCATAGGAATGTTCTACTTCATGAGCAAGAACATAAAGAAGTAGAGTATTCTTTAATTTTATATGATCTCCATTATAAATAGATTTATAAATTTTAACATTATTTTCTAAAACATTAGCTAATTTAGATACTGATACATCTATTAAATTATATCTAGGTACATATTCAGAACTCACTTTACAAGTTTCACCTACTCTAGAAGATACAAGAGATGCGCCCTCTTTGTTTCTAGGTAATAGAAAATGTAATAATCTACTAATTCTTTCATTATTTATATTAGAATCAGTATCTGTTAGTATTTTATTTAATTCTAATAATTCTTTTTCATTTGAAATAATATGTGACATACTTTTTCTCCAGTATTAATTATTATAGTTAGAATTATAAAAAATGCAAATAAAAAAGTTAGCGATTGCTAACTTAATCAGAACATGTAGCTCCTAGACTTTCATAAATAGCTTTAACACCATTTACTGTCATCTTATTATCTTTTGTATAAGGTTTCATAGTAGGTTCATCTTTAACCATACCTGCTACATCTAATACTTCATAATCGATGATTGCTGTAGAAGTAAGAACACCACCACTAACTGTTACATTGTAGTTATATCCACCATATTTAGCATTATTTGCCAAATATGTAGATTCTACACTAGATTTAAAACTATCTAATAATTCAGCATTAGAACTTGTTATCTTTTCTACAGTTTCTACTCTACTTACATATAGACCTTTATAAAATCCTTTATATTCAGCATCTAGTACATATCCATTAGTAGAAGTTCTGTCATCATGTAGACTACAAATAAATGTTTTTTCTGTTTGTGATTCATTATTAAACTTAATTTCACATCCAGTAACAATTCCAACAAAAAGTACAGCTATTAAAACATATAAAATCTTTTTCATATATCCTCCTTTATCTATAAAAATTATAATATATATCTATTATATAATTCAAGTTATAAATAATTCTTTTATAAAAAAATTAAAAAGTAGCATATAATTGCTACTTATATTGATTTATCTTCTTGAGATTTATCACTATTTTTAGTTAATCTTTTTCCTACAGCATAAGTTCTGTTTTTATTTTCTAATATTTTTCTACCATTTTCAAAATGATAATCTCTAGTTTCTAATATTCCTTCTTTTGATTTAAATTCTTCACTAGTAAATTCACTTGCAAAAGGATTTCTTCTAATAAATTGACCATCTTTATATACAAATATTGTATTACTATAATCGATAATCATGACATTACCATCTTTATCGTAAATAGCATTCCAAGAATGTCCTTCAGTAAATCCTCTAGATTCACAATCTCCATACATAATAGAGGAATTATAACCACACATTTTCATTATATTTTGAGCTAAAGCAGATCTTTCCATACACTGAGCTGAATTTGTACCCTTAAGAGCACTTAAAGGGAAATCACCCGTTAATTGCATTTGATCTACTGCTCCCATTTTTTCATCTATAGGAATATTATGCTTTTTATAAAATTCTTCAGCATGAAGAAGTGCATAATCATAAAGAATATCATCTCTTCTATCAACATTATCTTTTGGAAAACCAAAATATGAATCTAAGAAAAGCATTACATAAGGTAATAAGTTAGTATCATTAGGTAAATTTAATCTTCTAATACCATATGCAAAAGAATATAAATATTCCCTATCATATATATGATAAGCATATCCTAATGAAGCATTTAATATTTTCATTTGAGGTTTAATAAAATCTTTATACTCTCCGTTATTAACATAAGCTTGTCCAGTAAAAAATACTCCTGTTCCAATAGTATTTGGATCATTTTCACTACTTCTAAATTCATCTACTATACTATCAACATATCTAACAAGTTCTTCATTAGTTTTACATTTATTAAGTCCTTCTAAAAAAGGTATACATTTATATGCTTCAGGATCAAATCTCATTTTTTTCTCATTCATATAAAAACTCCTTAGTAATTATTCAAGATCATTTTTATTAATTGTAATAACAGGTCGAACTCCATAATAGTTTCCATTATTTGTATAAAACCTATTTAAACTATTATTCTCACCATGAATTATTCTTGTATAGTAATAAACTGCCCTATCAACTGTTTCTAGATAATATCCATATGTACCATAGTTACTATCAAATTGACCAATATTTTCTAAGAAAAAAATACAATTATTCAAGTATCCACCTATTGCTTCATGCCCATAAATACGTGTTCCACAAGCATTTATTACTTCCTGAAATGTTAAAAATCTAGCAACTTTATCATTATAATCAAATAATTCAAGTTGATGAACAGTGTTATTTTGATCCATGTTACTAGTTACGTTTTCACCAGTATCACTTTGAATTTGTCTAACACCTGGCATTATTAATTTTTTATTTGTCCATTGGTATTTATTTGGTAACTGATTATACGCAACAGTTGGTCCATTCCAATTTTCAAATCTAGTATCGAACGAAAAATTATGTGTTCTAGTTGGATTAATTCCATCTACAACATTTGTATAATATATCAAGGAATAATTGGTATTACTGATATCTACTAAGTAGAAACGTTCATTTTCAGAATTATATACTCCATCTCCATTTACATCACAATCATAAGCATCTCCTATTTTTGGTGATTCGTTAGGTATAGTACCGTATGTAATTGTAGTATCTTTGTTTCCAATACCATATCCAGCTTTTTTACAACCAACTCCATTTTCAGGGCAATTCGCTTGATGTAATGTTGTTGCTCTTTGACATACATATTCTTTTATTTCCGTGCCTGTTTTACCATTAATTATTTTAGTAGAATCAACCAAATCTTTTTTAGAAGTACAATCCTCAGTAAATTCTATTATATTCCTTCTACCATCTATTCCTGTAGTTGGAAGTACATCATTCTTATCAACATTGGGCTCTATTAATTTTACTTCTAATCTATCACTAGATGTAGGAGTTTTTATTCCCATTTTTTGATTATCTGTACTCATCCAATAGAAGTTATAAGAATTATTATCATAAGTGACTATTATATATGCAGGTGAAAATTCACCTCCGTAAGGTGATTTCCCTCCGGATTCTACATTTATACAAGAGCTTGGTATATAATATGTAACACTTGTATCATATATGTCAAGTTCTCCACTATTTACCATAGTTATAGCTCCTTTTATGTACTGTTGAGCTGTATCTATATATGATTTTTTCCTTGAATCATTAATAAATCTTGTTACGCTAGGAATTGCTATTAACATTATTACTCCTAGTATTATGATTACTGCTAATAGTTCTATTAAAGTAAAACCTCTTTTATTTTTCATATAATCACCTACTATAATTAAATTATATTATAATAAGAAAAATAATCAAACAAAAAAACTAGCATATGCTAGTTTCTTATCATAATGGTGCGGGTAACAGGACTTGAACCTGCACGTACAAGACACTAGTTCCTAAGACTAGCGCGTCTGCCAATTCCGCCATACCCGCATAAAATAATGGTGGACCCTATAGGACTCGAACCTATAACCGTCCGGTTATGAGCCGGATGCTCTAACCAATTGAGCTAAGGGTCCAACGACAATATAAATCTTAACATATTTTGAGAATCCTTGCAATAATTTTTTAATAAATTAGAAAAAAATTGTCTATACATGTTATAATTTAATTGAGGTGACTTATGGCAACTGTAGTATTTAAAGTAAATGATGTAACAAAAGAAAAATTAATCAAATTTTATGAAGATAAGAAAAGAGATAAAGCAGTTCCCTATGCTATATTTCAAGCACAAGATGGAGATACTGTAATTACTCTATATGAAAGTGGTAAAGTAATGTTTCAAGGAGTAAGCGCAGATGTTGATGCTAACATGTGGAAAGACATAGATGGCCAAAAAGTTGAAGATAAAGTAGATATAGAAAAACAATATGAAAAGTACTACTACTCTTCTAGTATAGGTAGTGATGAAGTTGGTACTGGAGATTATTTTGGTCCTATAGTTGTTACAAGTGCTTATGTAGCTAAGGAAGATATACCTTTCTTAGAACAATTAGGAATAAAAGATTCTAAAAAATTAGATGATGAAAAAATTAAAAAAATTGTTCCAGAACTTATTAAAAAGATTAAGTATAAGAGTTTAATATTAAGTAATAAAGAATATAATGAAAAATATAATACTGAATTTAATATGAATAAAATTAAAGCTGTGATGCATAATAAAGTATTATGGAAAATGGTACATGAAGAAGAACTTACTTATGATTATATTATCGTTGATGAATTTGCCAAAGAAAATAGATATTATGGTTATAATGAAGGTAACCCAAGTATTCAAAAAGGAATTACGTTTATTACTAAAGCAGAAGATAAAAATTTAGCAGTTGCTGCTGCTTCAGTTATAAGTAGATACATCTTTTTAGCAGAGTTTAATAAGATATGTGATGAAATACATATACCACTTCCTAAAGGAGCTGGTAAAGAAGTAGATGATGCTGGTAAAGAAGTATTAGAGAAGTATGGTAAAGAAAAACTAAAAGAAATAGCTAAATATAACTTTAAAAATACTGAAAGAATCTTAGAAATAAAAATAGTATAAAAAAAATTACATCGTTTGATGTAATTTTTTATTTTACTAATTATTCTTCTACTTTAGTTCCACATTCAGTACAGAACTTACCTTTAACTACTGCTCCACATTCACTGCAGTGTTTTTCGTTACTTTCTGCCTTAGGTCTTGCTTCACCACATTCTTCACAGAACTTACCAGTAATCATAGCTCCACATTTAGGACATTTAACGCCTTCTTTTGCTGGTTCATTAATGTCAGCTGCTGTAAATCCTTTATTATTAAAGGCACCATTAACAGCTCCTCCCATCATTCCACCAGAAGCCATGTTCATCATACCAACACCCATGAATCCTGTAGTTGCTCCATTAGGATTGTTAGCTGCATCAACAACTGCATCTCCAAATGAACCAACAAGTTTTCCACGTTGCATGAATGAGTTTGAAGATAGTTCGTAGTTATCAATCTTTTTAGTAGATTCATCATCTAAAGTAACTGATTCAACTGCGAATGCTACTAATTGTAAACCTCTTTCTCTAATTGGTTTATCGCATTCTTTTTCATCCATTGCTTGTTTAATTTCATCAGTATTGCTTGGTAATTCTAATACTGGAACTTTATATTTGCTTGTTCCTAATTCATTAAGAACGTTTTGGAATGAAGCTACAACTTCACTTCTCATTTGTTCAACGATTGTATCCTTAGTAACTGTATCAGCAGTACCAGCATGATTTCTCATGAATATTGCAGGATTTGCAATCTTGAATGTGTAAGTACCATAACATCTTACTTTAACACTTAGTGGTGTCATAGTATTTGTCATTTCATTTGGAATTGGATGGCTCCAATCTTGGAATGGAATTGGTGATCCTGTTCCAAACTTATTATCTTTAATTTCTTTTGCATTGAAGTAGAATATAGCTTGTTCCTTAGCTGGTGTACCACCATAAGTAAATCTTTGCCACATTTCTTTAAATACATCACCAAATTGACCAGCAAAAAATGTTGGAGATGATGATTTATCAAAAGTATAAACTCCTTCTTCTGCAGTAGCATCTAGGATAGCACCAGAATCGTAAATAACAGCAACTTGTCCTGGAGCAACAATAATTCTACTGTTCTTAGAAATTTGTCCAGTTGGAGTTGTTTTCTTTACCATTAAGGTATCATTTCCCATATCTTCACATTTTACTAAATCTTCCCATTGATCGTGAAGAGTTCCTTTTACAGTCTCAACGGCTGCTTTGATTAATCCCATATCTTATACCTCCTAATTAATCTCCTTATAATCTATTAATTTCCAACATTTAAGTAAATCAATTACTTCAATGTTAAAACCTGTGTGACAGTAAGAGCATTCTTTAGTCTCTAATGACTTAATAACTGCTCCACAGTTAGGACAATTAAGTCCATATACATTAATGTCATAATTATAAGCACTTTCATCTACAATATATACAAAAGACGTATCATAAGCTTTTTGTACTTTACCTTTACTCTCTTCTAATACTTTGTCATGTTTCATTTTCTTGTAATAATATTCCAAAGATGAAGAAATTACTATTTTATATACTCCTCGGTCTTTTGTATAACTTTTGATAACATTTTTATGAAATTTAATGTCATCATACCTATATATTATATCACTATCTATTAAATCTTCTAAATGAATTTTTAATTTTTTATTAATCAAATTAAAATCTTTAGAATTTATAATATTCAAATCTTTGTTTTCTATAGCTTGAAATATACTTCTTAAACTCTTTTCTGTAAGTAAATATATTTCATCTAAATTAAAATTTTTAATATCTTTAACTATTTGAGGAAGATATATACTAGTCATTCCTCCTATTTCTTTAGGTCTATCTTTATCTATACTTTCTATTTCTTCTTTTAATTCTTTTATATTAACATTATCTAAACCAGTTCTTCGAAGAAATCTTTTAACTATTAAAAATATAATTAATGCTACTAGTAAAAATCCTAGAAGTACGCCTAAAAATCCTAATATAAAACTATTCATATTAATCAATAATATATTTATCAGTAGATGTTCCTGATCCTGAGGTAAATTCTGCTGTACTCTTTAAATATATAACTGGTCTAACTTTTTTAGATGAAGAAGTACTATCATTTAATATCTTATCTTGTTCTGTATTGTAATAGTATGCATTATTAGCATTATTCATAGTAGCATTCATTGTCCAAGATGGATAACTATCTAAATAATTATTTTCATTACATTTAGTATTAATATCTAATGGATATAAATTACAATTAGTATTACGAGATGCTTCAGCATAATCTGATACATTTAGAAGTCCTACATAGAACTCATTAGTAGATAAAGTGCTACTTTCAAAATTCTTTATATCTGCTAATCCAGCATTTTCTTGAACTTTACCAATTTCCCATTTTCTTAAAACAAGTAAATCATATGTATTAACTAATGATCTTAAATATGTATTATTAAGTTCTGAATAAATTGATGATTGTTCCCATTCTTGCTTAGCACTATTGTCCCAAGCAAATTCTTCATCATATTCAATATCTACTAACTTAATTAAACGACTAGGAGTAATCTCTACGATTAACCAGTTCTTTCCTGCATAAGATACATAGTTATTTGAAGCTAGTCCCTTATATACATAACCGCCATCATCCTGTAAATAAAATCCATTTTCGTTACCAGTAACAGCATGACTAATAACTTCTTCATATAAAGACTTTCTTGTTATAATTCCTGGATCATCTTCAATACCTAAACATGCATGATATGCTAGAAAACTACATGAGTTAGAATTTCTATAGCATTCTTCTAAAGCTATTTCTTCATTTACACATTGATTTAATTTAACATCAGTAGTTTGTGAATAATAAAATGCTTCATCACTAGTTCCTTTATATAGACTAAAAATAAGCATTAATAATATTATCATTACTGCTAATAAACCATACAACATAGTCGAAAATGCAAACCCTTTATTATCTATTTTCACTATTATCACCTATTTTCAATTATACATTAATTATTAAAATTATTAAAGGTTATTTTTATAAATTAATATATATTTATCATTATATTTTTTTTCTTTAATTTTATTATAAAAATCAATATTTATATATAATTCATTTATTTCAATAACTATAATACCATTTTTAACTAGTAAATCATTATCATAGATATACTTACATATTTCATTTATTTCTTTAAATTTATATGGAGGATCTAAGAATATAACATCAAATTTAATATTATTTTCTTTATAGTATTCTAAGGCTTTTTTATAAGTAAAAGTAGTTACTACTCCATTATCTATTCCAAATTCTTTAAGAGTATTTTTAAGTATAAGAGTACATTTTTTATTAAAGTCATTAAAGTATGTAATTTTACTACCATTACTTAAAGCCTCTATTCCAAGAGCTCCAGTACCTGTGAATAAATCAAGGCATACTGAACCATCGATATAATCTTGAATCATACCAAATAAACTCTCTTTTACTCTATCCATCGTAGGTCTAGTACCAAGAGTATCATAACCTTTAATTATTCTTCCTTTATATTTGCCACTAATTACTTTCATTTTTAACCTTTAATTTAGAAAGATCTTTATTAATATTTTGTACTAAATAATAAAGTCTTTTCTCTAATTCTTTATATTCTTTAAAATCTTTATTATTAATTACTTCTTCTTTAATATTTATATATTTATCACTATAAGATTCATTCTTAATAGTATTTATTTTATCCATTAATTCTTTATCATTTAGAAGTTTATTTTTTAGAAATATAAATTTTTTTATTTCTTCACTATTATCTAAAGAATTTAATAGATTATCTAGTTTCTCTAATAATTCATTATCCATAAAAATCCTCAATTAACTTAGAAATAGCATTTGCTTCTTCATTTAATAATTCTATTCTAAAATTCTTTATACCTATACTTTTATAATAATCTAATTTATCAAATCTATTAACACTTCCATTATGATAAATACTAGTATAATTAGAATGCTTTACTACTGGAAATTTAAATCCTTTTATATTTTCTAAATAATAATTAGAATTTCTATCATAATTATCAATAATATCAGTTTTAATAATCATTAGAGTTGGTACTCCATATATAATTAATTCTGTATTATTTATTGGTATATCTCTATTATAAGCTTCATAAGATAAAGTTATTCTTTGTACTCCAATAGTATTTAAATAGTTAACAGAATAAGAATTAACTACGTTTAAATAAGAATCACTAACTATATTGTTATTAGATTTGTATTTATATACTGAACTTAAACTAGTACATAATAAATTATCATTATTAAAGTTATGTTCTTCTTTTACTCTATCTGTAACATAGTATATGTTTTTATTTTTATACTTAGTATATAGATCATAATTATCTATATAAATATCATTTACTTTATCTTTATATTTTAATACTTCTAGTAATTGTTTTTCATTTCTAACTAGAATATTTAATTTAATGTCTTTAGATTTTCTATTATCTGTAATACTAAAGTCTTTTTCTATTACTTCTTTTTTATTATTTTCTCTTGCATATATTAATTTATCTATCAATTCTCTTCTTAGATCATTTAATTCTTTTATAGGTATAAATGATTTATTATCAGTATTAACAATTGGATTACTAGTAAATGGAGAATCCCCAAGCCTAGATAACTGCTCCTCAATTCTTTCTTTAGTAGTAGGACTATTATTAGCTTGTTCAATAATATTTCCTTCTAAAAAAATTGAATTAATTCCATCACTAACACTTATAGATAATGGCTTACCTACATAGGCATTACAAGTAATATTAATAGTTTTTCTAACTCTCTTATAGCTATCTATTTCTTTAATTAATTTAGTATCTAAAGTCTTTCTAACTTCTACTTTTTCTTTTAGACCTATCTTATTATCAATTAGACATATATTTGAACTACTGTTAATTAATCTATCTTTTTCATCGTATAGATAGTTAACTATCATGCCTAGATCATTACCAAATCTAATACCATCACCTTGATTTAAAGTATCATATAACTTTATTTTAATCTTTTTATTATTTACATCTATAACTTTACCTATTGGTACACCTATATGATTAGATGTTTCTATATTCATAATTTTATCTTTAAATAAGTTACCTAAAGTTAGTTCTCTATTATAAAGCTTTTTTACATTAGTTAATTCTTCATCAGTAACATCTATTTCTTTACCATTATAAAAATCATCTATTTTATTTCGATATAATCTTGTAATATAACCGACATATTCTTTACTTTTCATTCTTCCTTCAATTTTAAGACTAGTTATATTAGTATTTAAAATATCTTTTAATTTAGTAATTGTACATAGGCTTCTTGTACTTAGTAGATATTTATTTTTAGCTATTAATTTATCATTTTGATACAAATTATATGGTAGTCTACATGATCCTGTACATTCTCCTCTATTACCACTTCTATTACCGTTTAAAGAGCTAAATAAGCACTCTCCAGAATAGCTGATACATAAAGCACCATGAATAAATACTTCTAAATCAAGTATATTATCTAGTTTATTTATTTCATCAAGTGATAATTCTCTAGCTAGTACACATCTTTTAGAGCCCAAATCTTTCATAGCAAGTAAGCTATAATTATCTATATTATGACTTTGAGTTGAAGAATGTATTTCTAGATTAGGAAATTTATTTTTTAAAATATACATAAGTCCTATATCTTGAACTATTAAAGCATCTACTCCTATTCTATGAAGTTCTCTTACATAGTTAATTACTTCTTCTATTTCATCATCAAAAACAATAGTATTAACTGTTATATAGATTTTTACTCCATATAAATGACATAGTTTAACTGCTTTTTCTATTTCTAAAACAGAAAAATTTTTGGCAAACATACGAGCGCCAAAATTCTTTCCTCCAATATAAACAGCATCTGCTCCGCTTTTAACAGCATATTCTAATGATTCAAAATCACCAGCAGGACTAAGTAATTCTATTTTTTTCATATCAATCCTTCTTTTTGAAAACAAATAATTTACTTAATATATAATTTAAAATAATAATTATAACTTGAACAATTATCTTTGCTATACGATCAGGAATGTTTATTAATTGGACCATAACAAACATACATAATAATTCTGCTAATAAAGAGAATATTCTTGAACCAATAAAACTAATAAATTCTTTAAATATTCTTTTTTCTTTGCTTTTAAATACAAATATTCTATTAGTAACATAAGCAAATAATACAGCAATAATCCATGATAATACAGTACATATTTTATAATCATTAATTATCGTTCTTAATAAATAATAAGAAGTAATACTTACTATAGTAGTAAGAACACCTACAATTAAATAATTGATTGTTTCTTTTAATGTACTATTTAAATTATCGTATATTTCTTGTAATTTTCCATATAATAAACAAATACTAATCATAAACCCACCTAAATTTTATTATTTTTTCTATTTAAATTATTTTCTTCTTGTAATTTCTTAAAGTCTACTTTACCTATCATTGTCTTAGGAAGAGAATCTCTAAATTCATATTCCATTGGCCATGCATATTTAGGTAAATTTTCTTCGCATAGTTTCTTTAATTCATTAATTACTTTAGAATTACCTTTTTCTCCATCCTTCATGACGATAAAGGCTTTAGCAACTTCTATCTTGTAAGGATGAGGAACCCCTACAACACTTACTAGCATTACTTTAGGATGTTTTTCAAGTACTTCTTCAATTTGTGATGGATAAACATTATATCCTGAAGATATTATTAATCTCTTTAATCTACTCTTATAGAAAATGTATCCTTCTTCATCCATACAACCAATATCACCACTATGAAGCCATACATTTCCATCATCATGAATATGAAGAGCTAAGTTAGTATCCTTAACATTATTGTAATAACCTAGCATTACGTTAGGTCCTGATATACAAATTTCTCCTTCTTCACCAGTTTTTACTTCTTTATCTTCTGAATTAAAGATTCCAATATAACAACCAGGAAGTGGTATACCACAAGATCCATATTTTTTAGGAACTCGTTTTTGTTCAATTACTATACCAGAAAGAGCTTCAGTCATACCATATCCTTGAATTGTACGTGTTTTGCATCCATGAGCTTTAAGATAGTTATCTACTTCTTTATTTTGAGCTTCTTTAAAAGAATCTCCTCCAACTATTGCATATCTTAAATTACTTAAATCAATCTTCTTTTGTCTATTTGGAGGTAATTTAAGAAGTGCTTCAAATAGTGTTGGTACTCCTATTATAAATTCTGGTTTATATTTATTTAATAATTTATCAAACTCATTTGCTTTAAATGTAGGAATTAGTTCTACTTCCATACCAAGAACTAATGGAGTAAACATACAAATAGCTAAACCAAATCCATGAAAAAGTGGCATAATTGCTAAACACTTATCTCCTACTTCAACATCAGGAAGAGCAATCGCAGCCTGTTTAGCAACTGCAATAAAGTTTCCATTTGATAATACAACAGCCTTAGGTGTACCAGTAGAACCTCCACTATGAAGCATAACAGCAGGATCATTCTTACCAAAATCATTTACATAATTTTCATTTTTATATTTTTTACCTTTAGCTACAAAATCGTTCCAATATTCATATTTTTCATCTTCTTTAGGTAATTTATATTTTCTACCCATTTTAAGATAATAACCAATCTTTAATAATTTAGGCATTGAATTACTAGCTTTAACAATAATAACTTTATATACATCAGTTTTATCAATAAAGCCTTTGATCTTTTCATAATCCATATCGATTACAATTACCATTACTGTTCCAGTTTCTTTAATAGTATTTTCTATTTCATTAGCACTACTAAGTGGATGAACGATATTGCTAATTGCTCCTATCTTATTAAGAGCAAGAACACTAGTTAATGCTTCTGGAGTATTAGGCATTAATATAGTAACAACATCACCTTTTCTAATACCAGCATTTAAGAATGCATTAGCAGCATATTTTATTTGATACAAGAACTCATGAAAAGTTACTTCTGTACCAAAATAACTATAAGCAGTATTTGTCTTATAATTTTTAGTCTTTTCTTTAAAGAATTTATATAAAGATTCATCTTCTACTTCTAAATTCATTTGTTCTTTTGTATAAAATTTAGCCCATGGAGCTTTTGGTTTACTCTTAAATCCAAGGAATCTAAATAATTTCATTTTAAATATATTCATAAATTATAATTCTCCTTTAAAACACATAAAGTAATTATATCATAAAAATATTAAATATGCATTTATATACATTATTTAACATATTTGAATGTCTATCTTTAATATATAAAATGTAAAATGTACATTTACTTGAATTTTTCTAATTTATACTTGAAACAATAATGTATTTGTGTTAATATTAATTTGCTTGATTGATGGCGAGATAGCTCAGCTGGCTAGAGCGTCCGGTTCATACCCAGAAGGTCGGGGGTTCGATCCCCTCTCTCGCTACCATAAAAAAATAACCTTGAATTTTCAAGGTTTTTTTATTTTGTTTTAACTTTAGCTTTATTAATAATCTTTAAACTTTTAGCTATTTGTGGCTCTAGCTTTCTTATTTCACCAAGTGAATAGTATTCTTTACTATCATGTCCCTCTACATAGTCACTTACTTCATTAAGACAAACTTGATAATTATTATTTAATATATATTTGTAATAATCCTCATTGTATTCTGTATTAATTCCATCACCATATACAAGCATTTCTTCACTTTCTAAATCATATAGTTCAACTCCGCCAAACCAAGTTACGTAATCTCTATAAATAAATTCACTAACTTCATATGTTTCTTTATTAAATAGTAAATATATATTTGAACTATTATATAATTTTACTGCTTTACCATCTTGTATAGCATACTTATAATAATCTTCTACATTTGAATAATAAGAAGAAATCTTAACACGTTTAGGAACACCATTTTCATCTAAAGAAGTACATCCTGTTACTCCAAGCATCATTCCTACTAATCCTAAAGCTAATAATTTTTTCTTTGCTTCTATTAATTTGTTCTTATCCATATATTCCCCCATAAAATTAAGATATATTCTAACAAATTAATTTAAAAAAGCAACTTTTATTTATTTTCCCATTTCAAATATTTAATATTACATTCTGGTATTTGTTCTTTTACTAAATCAAACCTGCTATTCTTAATATTTTCTCTTACATCAGTAGCACATAATATTTCATTATTATTTTGGAACCTAGGAAAAGATATAAATTCTATACCATATTTAGGTAGAATTCTTCTCATGACATTATTATATTCATTAGTTATCTCGTCTTTTGGTTCTTCTCCTACAAAACGATACTTAATATTTAATTTAGGGGCAATTTCTTTAGCAAATATTTCTATATCAAATTCCATATTATTAATTAAATCATCATCGTATACTTTAACAAAGTACTCTGGAAATGTTTGATTAGAAACAATAAAATTACCACTAGGAACTATTAAAACATTATTATAATCTTTTAAAGCTTCATTAACCATTGCAAATCTTAGATCAAACGGAAATATAGATCTATTCTCTTCTACTACAAATATAATCAAATAATCTACATATTCTAAAGCTTTATCTACTAAATATTTATGCCCATTAGTAAATGGATTAGCATTAATTACAATAGAACCTATTGATCCATAATTATTATAATCAAAATGACTAAAATGACTCTTTAAATAATTATCTACTGGAGGAAAAAATTTAGGCATATCTATTAATTCGTTTTTATTCTTTTTATTATCTTTAGTTAAATACTTTTTAATCGAATTAAAAATCTCATTAGCATATACTTTATTTAATTTATGATTAGAGTGTACATAAGTATCTGTTAGCCAGTTAACATTTATATTATTATCATAGACTATATCAAATAATGATAAGTTCTCAATATTATTTTCTCTTTTATTATGACTAATATAATAAACAATAATATCATTTTTCTTAATTGGTGTATTTATTATTTTATATACTTCAAATACTGCTTCACCAAAACCACCATAATTAGATACTTTTACATTGTAATCATTATTATTTAAAATATCTTGTAATTGGCTTTCAATAGTATATTTATCTTCTACATTTAGTCCCATAATAACACATGGTCCAAAGAATAATATTTCTTGAGACGGATTCTTAGGTTGATTAGTTGTAATTCTATGACCATTTATAACATTTAAATATTTACTTTTTACATTTTTTAAATAATAAATACCTTTAGAACATACTTCTTCAAACGGAAGATAAGAAACTTCTATAGCATATTTATCTGAGTATAACTCTCCAAAAAAACTTTTTCTTAGTTCAGGTTCTACTAAAGAATTAAAATTACGATAGTCTTTACCAATAGAATTATATTTTTCTTCTATTTTTTTATCATATTCTGCTCTTTTTTTATAGTCACTACTATCATCTAAAACAAGTACATTAGCACCATTATTAATTAAGTATTGTAAAACTGTATATCTTAAATTATGACTTAATACCTCTTCAAATATACTATTATTAAAGAAATTACTATAAGTAGAAATTGAAAGAAGTGGATAATAATTATAATCTTTTTTTATACATTTAAATAAAGCATATGAAGCAAGTACTTCTTCTTGAGAAGAAAATATAGGGATATTTCCCTCATTATTTTTTTTATAAGTACTTATCTCATTAAAATAAATCTCTTTATAATTAATATTCTTATCATTAAAATACTTAACCCAGTTATTATAAGCATTTTCTTTCCATTCAAAAGAACCATTGGGTTTAATTAATAAATATTCATACTGTCTAACAATATCAAGTAAATAATCAGAATTATAAATATCTTGTAAAAATGGATTGTTATAAACTGAATCAATAGAATTATTCCATCTAGTATATTCTCCTAATAAATTATTGTTATTATCAATTACTAAAACTATATTTAATTCTTTATCACTCTTAAATAATTCTAATGCACTTATAAGATTTTTTTCATTAATACTTTTATAATCTTTATTTATTTCTACATAGTCTTTTAAATTATCTGCTGCGCTTTTAATATCATCCATCGTAATTAAGCCAAATAATTTGTTTTCTAATTCAAAATATATAGAATATGTAGGATTATTTATAATGATTTCTTCTAGTTCATTAAAAGAAATAAATTCTTTAGGTTCATTTAACTTAACTATAGATAATTTATCATAATTAGTAAAAGCCATATAATCACCTACACTCCTATCATAAGGAAATGTTATCATTTATAAAAATAAAAGTCAATTAACAAAAAAGACACTGTTATTCAGTGTCTTCAATATCTAATTCTATGTCTTCGAAATCCTCTAAATCTAGTTCTATATCTTTTTCTGGTTCTTCTTCTAGATCATCATAACTTTCTACAATCTCTTTTTTCTCTCTTACACAATATGTTCTAGTATCACTTTCTAAATCCATATTCTTTAGTTCTATATTATTATTATCTATTAAGTATATGTAATAGTTTATCTTAGATGATCCTTCAGTATCTTCTCTTCCATTAACTACCATTCTAGTAACTAATAAAGATAATTTATATACTGCTTTATAGTTTTCATTACTTTCTTCTATTTCTTTAGTAGTATATGTTCCTGCTAAATAATTGAATTCTATTTTATCATAAGGACCCCATGTAAATGAAGAATCTTTATTTAGATATACTCTACCATCATAATTCTCTTGGTCTTGATTATTTTTACAAACCCAATCTCCAATTAATTCAGTATCAATTGTTGAAGTAGGTTCTTTAGGAGGCTTAGGTGCAAAACTATTTAATACGAAATATATAATAACACCAACTAATATAACTGAAAGAAAGCCAATTAAAACATATAATCTAATTACAGATGACTTTTTTTCATTAGATCTCATATCGTACTCTTCTTGAGTCATTAGTTCTTGACCACAACTAGCACAATACTTAAGACCTTCAATATTTTGATACCCACATTTAATACATCTCATAATCATGCACTCCCTATATGATTACTATATAAATATATTTTATCTTGTTTTTTAAGAATTTACAAGAATATTAAAAAAAAGTGTAAAAACACTTTTTTTCTATCTAGCATTTCTCTTATTACAGTAGATATTTGCTACTCCTATTTCACCACTTGCTATAATAGAATTTGTTTTTTCAGGGCTTAATGCCATATTATAATTAATTTTCTTTTCTTCTTTTGCTTCTACACCATTAGTACCTTTATAATGATTTTCAAGTTCAAGACTATATAATTCATAAGTAGAATCTTCTGCAAAAGTACCAATATCTTTTGTTTCATATGATCCTTTTAAATAGTTAAGTTCAGCTTTACCATATTCTGCCCATACATAAGTTGCATCACCATTTAAAGTTATTTCTGTAGAATAATTAGTTGCATCTTTAGAATTCTTACAATCCCAAATACCTACTAAAATAGGATCTACATGTTTATTAGCTTCTCTTTCTTTCTTGTTATTATTATCAATTATATAAAATACTACTCCACATATTACTAAAGCTATAATTGCAATAGTAATAGTAATTTTCATTGCAGAACTACTTCTCTTTTGTTTTTCTCTTTGATCTTTTTGTTCAATAGTTAATAACTCTTGGCCACAACTAGAACAATATTTTAAACCATCTAAGTTCTCATAACCACAATTAATACATCTCATAAATTCACCTATCCTAATAATAATATATAATCTTTTTCTTATCTAATCAATAGACTTTACGTAAAGATAAATAAAAAAGAGCTATTTTATAGCTCTTTTCTTTATTATAAAAGCAACACCAATCTTCTTGTTTTCGGCATTTATATCATAACCTAGAAGATTAAGAGTTTTTTTAACGATAGATAGTCCTAATCCAAAGTTTCCTTTTAATCCTTTCTTATATGGACTAAACATTTCATTTACTATTTTTTCATCTATCTTTGGACCATCATTATATAAAGTTATAACATTCTTTTTAACGGTAATTTTTATTTCATTTTTCGCATACCTGATGAAATTATTAAGTATATTATCAATTATGGTCTCCCATAAATCAAACGTTCCATAAAAGTTACTATTATCTATTGACGCAGATATCTTAACATCCGTTCTAGCAAATTTAAATTTTTCTATTGAAGAATTAATAACTTCTCCAATATCGATAAGTTTTAGGTCTTCATCTATATCATTCTTCAAATAATCTAGTTTATTTAAATAAAGTAACGTATATACTTTCTTCTCTAATTTATCGGTTTGCTCGCCTATTACCTTTAATGCTTCATCTTCATTTTCTACACCATCGTTAACTGCTTCTATATACGATTTTATAACTGTTAATGGTGTCTTAAAATCATGAGATATATTTTGATACATATCACTTCTTTCTTTATCATGTGCTTTATAATTAAGCCTCATTTCTTCAATGGAATTTCCTAAAGACTTAATTTCATCATCTAATTTAAACTTAATCTCATGATCATAATTATCATTATCGATATTATCTACTTTAACTTTTAGTTTCTCTATCTTCTTAACGATAATCATACTCCATAAAACTACAATTAAACCTATTAAAGAGAACGATAGTAAGAAGATAAATATTATCTTTGTCATAAAGTTAGTTCTAATTAATCTAAAATAAGTATCATTAACAATAGCTATCTTTTTAGAATTATCACTTACAGATATAGAATAGTAATATTTTTTATTTCCTTTATTTATTTTACCATTCTCTTTATTAGCTTTCTTTACAACTTCATCTATATCTAAATCGATAACTTTACTATAATTACTACTAGTATAAACTTTATTATCAAAGACATATAAATATGCTATATCATTTGTAATAACATAATCTTGTAATCTACTTCCTACCATCTCTAATGGATTTCTAAGAGTAGTATATATAGTGGATTCTACTAAAGGGTCTAGAGTTCTTGGTATTAGTATACCTATTGTTAAAAGAATAATATCAAATATAACTATTAATACTAATATTAATTGTCTACCTAATCTATTTTCTATATATTTCATGATAATCTATATCCATATCCATATATTGTAGAAACATTAAGCTTAGGCATTTTCTTTCTAAGTCTTCTAACTAAATCATCTACTGCTCTATCACTACCAAAGTAGTCTTGTCCCCATACATTTTTTAGGATTTCATCTCTACTAAAAGTTTTATTTTTATTATTTAGTAAAAGTACTAATAAATCAAATTCTAAAGTAGTTAATTTAATCTCTAAATTATTTTCTTTAGCTACCCTTTTATTTAAATCTATTTCATAAGGATCATACTTTATAATAGTATTATTATTTTCTTTATAAATTCTATTTATTAATTTATCTACTCTAAGTATAAGCTCCTTTGTACTAAAAGGTTTAGCTAAATAATCATCACTTCCCATTTCTAGTCCAATTATCCTATCAATGTCTTTGTCTCTTGCACTTGTAAAGATAACTGGTATATTATCATCTATTTTACGAATTTCTTTGATTATATCGTAACCTGTAACGTCGTCAGATAACATTATATCTAGTATCCATAAGTTAACTTTATTGCCTATATAATTAAGTGCATCTCTTCCATTAAAGAATTGAATAACTTCATATCCTTCTTTTTCTAAATATAATTTAATTAAATTAGAAAGACTTTCTTCGTCTTCAACTAAGCATATGGTATACATAATTATCACCTTCGACTATTTATTATATATTATATTTTGATATTCTTCAAATACCACCTCCTTAATAATAACATAAATATGCCTCTTCGATAATCATCACCTTCCCTTCATTATCAATATACAAAATAAATGTCGTAGAATTATTAAATAATTATGGTAAATTATGGTAATTAAAAAAGTCAGAATTAATCTGACTTTTATTCAACTACATATGGATTAGTTACTGTTCCTTCACCACCACTAATATATTTTGTACCTTTCTTTAAAGAAACAACTGGTCTTAATTCATAGTTGTTAATCGTATTACTTTCTGAATAACCTCCATAAGAATAAAGCAAGAAATTAGGAACGTACTCACCATATAAAGCTCTAGGTGTAAGAGTCCATGTTGTACCACTACCTGATCTTGCTTCATTATTATTCATAAGCATAAATTCTGGTGTAGTTATTAAAGCAATTGGATATTTTAGTTTTGCTTTTGGATTACTTAAACTAAACCTATCAGTATCTCTTGAACAAGATAAATCTTTATTTAAGTCATTACCATTAAAGGTAGTTAGTTTAGAAACATCTCCACCATTAGGATTCCATCCATATAAACTATCATAAGCTCTATTATTACAAAATACTGTATCTTCTAGTTTAGAAGTATAATTTATTAAATTTTGTTCATACCATAAATCAATTTTTTGTTTAGCAATAGAATCTCTAACATTTATATTGTCACCATCAAGAAATTTTTGATAAATTTGATCCATAGGAATACCATTAACTATTTTGAAATGATAAACTCTTGTTCCTCCCCTAATACCATACACATACGTTAAATCAGTACATTCTCCAGTCATATTTCTACAAGTATAATGATGATTATTAATTTTACTTAATTCAGAAGGATCATATGTATCCCAAAATTCAATAATATCACCTGTTAAATGATAAGTTCCATTTGAGTAACTAAAAGTATTTGAGTATAAATATGTATCTCGAGTAGAAACATAGAATAAGGCATCACTTCTAGCAGTACTTACGTGTTCAACACTGGAACATATATTATTATAAACTTTTTTACAAACATATTTTCCTTGTGCATTTCTATAATTTGAACCCCATGAAGATCTACTAATACTAATTGGATTAACTAAAGAATAAGTTCCATCATTATTTTTTACATAACTATTAGAATAAATTATATCAGTAAGAGTTTGATCATAATAATCAATATTTTTAAAATATACACGATTATTATAAACTTCACTTTGAGTCATATAACCACCAGCATCAGGAGTTGTTAAATTGTTACTATATTTAGAGTATCCAATTCCAGTACTAGAAGGTGTATTACATTTTCCATTATTACTAGGTCCGGTATATATTAATTTAACTCCACCAGTATCTGTAGTTCTAAACATCTTCCAGCAAAATCCACCAAATATAACATTGTTTTTTTGGCTTATTTGATTTCCTTGACTAGAGTTTTCAGCATACCAGTGATAAATATCAAAAGTTCCAGTACCACTATAAGAATCTTTATGATTACCAGTATATTTTCTAGCTAAACCGTTATTATCTGCTTCAGTTTTTAGTATTGCATAGAATGTATCTGGTTTTATTATTTCAGATACTGTTCCATCATCACCAATCGAATTGTCTGCATCTATTATTTCACCAAAAGATCTACAGTTTTCGCTATCAAGTACGGTGATTTTACTTCTACCACCAATTCCAATAGTAGTATCAATAGTTTCAATATTTGATTTAACATCATTTTTATTTAATTTATTATATTCTTTTATTTCTATTCCTTGGTGAGCTTTATCTACACTTGCCCAATAATATACATATCCTTCACCTGTGTATCCAACAATAACATATGCTTTATCAAAATCTCCGTAAGGACTAGACAAATTATTTTCAACTGGAATACAAGAAGCAGGTAAATAATAAGTAGTATCAGTATCATAAACTTCTATCTCACCACCATTAACAAGGGGAATAGCTCCTTTTACTATTTGTTTTGCTGTATCTACATATGCATTTTTTCTTGAATCATTAATTAATCTTGTAACACTTGGTATTGCAATTAACATAATTACTCCTAGTATTATGATAACTGCTAAAAGCTCTATTAAAGTAAATCCTTTTTTGTTTTTCATACAGTACCTCTATTCTATTAGAGTATATCACAAAAAAATATGTAAGTATACTTACATATTTTAATTTCTATTATTTCCAAATAGTACAAGAAATACCAGATTCGGAATCACCAAAATAACAATTTACTCCTTCAAAATTAACTAAACCAAATCCATTAGAAGAAACCCATACATTATTATATGAATCACCATATTCACATTCGTAAACGCCATCTTCTAAATTACATTTTGATTGATCTACACTCCTTTGTAATGTACTAACATTTTGGTTAAATATTGGTTTATCTCCTAAAGTACTTTCATCTACTCCAACCTTTAGTGAATAAGTTCCAGTTCTTAATACAGGTTTTTCTTGAACCATTTCTGGTGTAATTATATATTCTAAATAACTTTCTTGAATTACATTATTATTATTAATTAATAGTTTTAAGTACATAGGTTCTGGATTACTAAAATGGATATTTTCCCAGTCTGTCATTGCTTCATTAGCAGTATTTCTAACAATCACACCACTTGGAATAGTACTTCCTATATATACTGGAGTATCAGATACTACGTAAACTGTTCTTAATGGAGGTCTATTTACCATTTCTCCATTTTCATTGATGTAACTATTTGCAAGTTCAGGATCAGTAAAGCCATGAATTTCTTCATCATACATTCTAATATATTTTCTATTTCCTATACCTATTGTTGTATCGATAGATTCAATATTTGGCTTAACATCGTTCCTAACAATCTTATTATAATCTTTCATTTCAATTCCTTGATGAGCTTTATCTACACTTGCCCAGTAATAAACATAACCTTCACCAGTGTATCCTACAATTACATAAGCTTGTTCAAATTCAGCAAAAGGACTTGCTAAACTATTTTCAGTCTCTATAGAACTTGCTGGTATATAATAAGTCGTATCAGTATCATATGCTTCTATATCACCACCATTAACTAGTGGAATAGCTCCTTTTACAACTTGTTTAGCAGTTGATACATAAGAATCTTTTCTTGAATTTGTAATAGTACTTGTAACACTTGG
>JAEEGL011400753.1_pt1 | contig 26584 bp, 25 predicted proteins | sample 9134231 | NCBI WGS metagenome assembly JAEEGL01 (sample SAMN16246548, study PRJNA631951) | gut metagenome | biome: gut microbiome; feature: rumen; material: fiber-attached | host: Bos | place: Iran: Karaj | collected 2018-10 | reverse complement strand
GTTATGCTGTTGCGATAATATGCCTGAGCATATCCTGTCACGCCAGGTTTTACTTTAAAACTTTTAATAATGTCTTCGTTAGTTTCATTATCTAGACGACCCTTCGAATACAACTTAGGTCGCGGTCCAACAAAACTCATATCACCCGTCAAAATATTCAAAAATTGAGGGAACTCATCTAATGAAGTCTTTCTCATTAATCTTCCAATAGGTGTAACCCTTGGATCATCATCGCTGTTATAAGTACTACCATCTGGGTTTTTCAAATCTGGAGAGTCTACGTACATCGAGCGTAGTTTGAACATCTTGAATGGCATATATTCCTTCCCTGCCCTTGTTGCATTATAGAACACCGATCCTTTATCTGTCAACCAAATAATAGGAGCAAGTACAATAATTTCAAGAAGTACAAAAGGCAACAAAATGAGACTACCAATAATGTCTAATAAACGTTTGAAGAAATGCTTGTACATGGGTTATAGATTTACGTGTTTATCATTTGAAGTGTCGATAATATGCTTCACGAGGAGCGACTCGCCCATGCCTCGATAACCCATGATGAGGTACGACACCGATTTGGAGTCGCTCGTGAGCCAAGTGCATAGCCTGCATAGCTGTATTTCGCATCCCACAAATTTGTCCTTCTCCACGTTGTTGTCATCGTGTTTAAAGGCAAAACCAGACACAAAAATCTTCAGGTACCGCTTTGCGGAAGCGAAACTGAAGAGTTTCTCGTCACGGATATTTTGGGGCTGTTCGCGCATTTGAAAAAAAACCTACTACCTAACTTCTTTGAGTAGCTGCCGATAGTTTGTGCGATATATATTATAAATAATTTCTTTACGATAACATGCATACACTTTCTCGTATGCTTGACGACACATCCTATCAGCTTCTTCTGTATGATTCTGACACCAATTAATAGCATCAACAATATCTTGCACTGATTTCTCTGGAACAAGCATCCCACAAGGTTTACCTTCAAGGTCGGTGAGCATATCGGGCACCGCAGCTCGTGGGCATGAGATAACCATCTTGGTAAGGCTCATAGCCTCAAGTATCGAGATGGGGAATGCTTCGGAGGGATAATACGTCGGCAAGGCTATCATATCCACATCATGCATAAATTTGACTGCTTCATTGTTAGGCAATTTGCCATGGATGAAGATTTTCTTGTTTAATTCATTTCCCACTATTTCTTGAAGTCTTTTATTAACCTCATCTCTGCCTGGACCTATGATATCCAATCGAGCATCACATTGTAAGACAGCTTTTGTCAGTTCAAAGAGACCTTTTGTCGGGACTAAATTGCCTACAAAAGCTATTCGTTTATAATATTTGGGGGTCTCATCTAATCTCTCTTTAACTTCTATAGAATTTGGGGTAAGAAAAACTTTATTTTTCAGTGTGTTTATGGTTTGTAGAAAGCTGTAAGTGCGTTGGTCAAGCACCCAAATTTGATCATATAAATTTACCGACTTGCGTAATAGCTGCCCCACAAGCCCTTTGTCCTGAAAGTCCTCAGGAATACAGCCATATCGGCAATGCATAATAGTTTTGATACCATTTTGGCGGCAAAAACGAGCTACAACAATATCACGTAGAGAACCTATATTACCACTTGTTGTAGTGTGCAGAACATCTATTCTCTGCTCTCTTATTATGGTCTTTATTTCTTTTTTAATTCGAACAATGGCACTTAACCCTGAGATAATGCGCCCATACATTCCTTGATCATGTCTGTCATCGGGTGTCACGTTGACTGGAATAATATGAAATTCATCATCGGGAAATGAACTTAAATATGTTTTTGTCCATGAAGCAATCCCGCCGTTACCCGTTAAAGGGAAAAGTCCTATAATATTCATAATACTTCTTTTATAGTTTTAATTATCTTCCCAGGAATCCCAGCCACCACACTGTTGTCTGGAACATCTTTGGTAACTACCGCATTAGGAGCAATCAATACGTTGTTACCTATTTGAACCTTTCCTATAGCTTTACTACCTACACAAAAATTCACATTGTCACCAACAATTGGAGTTTGGTCGTTCATACCAGGTCCTTTGTTGCCGAGCACCACACCGCTATTCACGATACAATATTTGCCCATAGACGAGCAATTGATAATTACACCCAATTCCAAATGAGGCAATTTCAAGCCATATCCTACCGTGTTGGGAGTAATGGCAATATGATACTTTGCACCGATGCGTCGGTTTTTAAATCTATACCAATATCGCAACGCGCTGTGAATATTCAGATAATACTCATACTTCCGCAAAGATTTCAAATATCTGAACGACATCGCAGGAACATTACCGTAAAGCAATCTTATATAGTAGGTGAAGTCGTTTTTCAAGCCGTTGGCCCTTGCATCCTCAGCAATAAATCTACGTAATTCTTTGCGGCTATTAATCATTGTTTTTCTCCTTTATTTCTGTGAACAATTTTACGCAACAAGCCTTCTAGACCAACTTTACACCCAACCTTAAGCATTAATGCGTATATTTTGGGGGGCCACTGCTTTATACGTTCTTTGAAACTATATCCACGCAGATTGATGTTGCCTCCAAAATGCTCCTTGTTCATAAAAACGACACATATCTTCTCTTCATCACGCACATACTCTTCCTCAGAAACAATGCCCTTGGGCACCTCAATATGAGGATGACTTGTGCCATATTTGATTAAATGGGACTGATCATGCCAAACGGCAATTATTCCATTAGTCAAATCCTGTTGGATATTATCACGTAATTCTTGGCACATTTCAATAAAAGCCCTAGAAAGGCCACCAAAAAAACCGCCACCATAGCAGCGGCATCGCGTACCTTCTGGGATATACGCTGTCGACAATGGATTCCGTTCAGGATGAGCCGACTCCCCCAATTCATCATTAAAGCTGTTTGGGTGACACCACAATAAAATTGGATTATCTTCTGTTGGAAATGGTATCACTTCCTTTGTCACTATATGGCGGAATGTAGTGTTAGCATTGAAGTAATAACAGACATCATATTCACGTAACCGGTCTTGGATACTCATAAACCATTGGAAACGTAATAGTGTATCGTATGGCCATCCAGTCTTGATTTGATAGTAGACAGTTACATTTTCTACACTATGCTGAATGATAGTTTGCGAGTCAGTAAACACAAAATAGTGTTTATCATTATTGGGATAAAATGAAGTTTCACATTCTCTATAAAACCTTTCCCAAAAAATGTCATATTTACCAGTACAAATAAATAAAACAGCAAGTCTATTCATAATTATTATCCTTCAAAACTTAGACTGCACTCTGCCTTCGATTAGGAGACGATAATAATGCAAATGCCACAGCAATATTCATCCAAAAATCCACAATTCCAGCTATTGACAAACTTAAAGCCATAAAGAATGACCCCATGAAAATTATTAATGGCAGATAATTTTTAGTTTTTATTGTCTTCTTTACAAAACTGAAAATGAATAAAAATAATAAAACAATCCCTAACAAGCCATTATCTATTAAATACTGAATTATAAAATTATGAGTAGCCACACCGATGATAATAATCGAGGAACCTGTACCATTGCCAAACAAGAATGCCAATACGCTATTATCACCTGTTAGGAAAGCAATGGCATTCTTCCATATTCCAATACGATTCCCCATTTCATCATTTTCCAGTACATCTTTTGTAAAACGGTCAGCAACAGAATCTGGCAACTGTTCTACAGCCATTGGATACAAATACAATAATAAAAAGAAAAAAACAATTGCACCGATAATACCTCCTAGACCACGTTTTCTATAGCACAGAAAAGATAATACTACAATAAAAACACATGATGATAAACCTCCTCGTGTTCCCATTCTTAACATACTATACATCGTGATTAGGACAAGAGCTATAGAAATGATTTTTATAATGAACCTGTCATTATCAAATATTACTTTTAATAACACAGCCAAACCCGGAAAAAAAAGTAATGAAACATAATTGGGATCTCTTTCCGTTCCTAAAAACATTATTGACGCCCTACCATCTTCTTGAAGTCCGATAGACGATAAATAGACCAATATACACGAAATTACTAATGAAACAACAGATGCTCCCCTAATCATTTTCTGTTCGTTTTCATTGTAATAATATAGTCCTATACTAAGCACAAGAACGACTACTTGTATCGTACCAACAGCACTCGTTACTGGACTCCAGATTAATGCAAGCAAACTATATATAAAAAATATTACCAGCAATTTAATGGACCTATCCAAACGTAGCTGCGAGCCTTTCAAGAAGATTTTATCCAATAACGCCAAAACTAACGGAATAAAAACAAAAACAAAAATGCCACGACCAGAGATATTTAGTGTTGAGAAAGGATTTGTTACAATGGCCAAACTCACCATCACTGACAGAAACGATATTTTTTCGGTTTTATTTCCCGATTGTAATTTTCCTGTTTTCATTTTGATTCTATTATTGATAGTATTTGTTTGGTTCTCATCGTCCAAGAGTAATTTTGTTCCAACTTTTTTCGACTATTTGAAGCCAATTTTTGCCGCAGTTCTTCTGAGGTCGCAAGTTTTTCTATTGCCCACACCCATTGCGCAGTATCGGTAGCATCCAACAATAGAGCATCCTCACCATCATCCATCACTTCGCGAATGCTCGGAAGACCAGTTACAACGATAGCCTTACCATGTGCCATTGCTTCAAAAAGTTTCAGAGGTGATATCCATTGACCAATTTCCAACTTTCGGTCTTTATCCACGTATATTTTGTTAGAATACGGCATTAAGCAAATGTCTAGTGCCTCATAATAGTCGGACACCTCTACTGGTGATACCTTTCCATAAAACAGCAAATTACTTATTTTTTGCACCGTTGCCTCTCTTTTCCAATAATTTACCCAATAGTCATCACCTCCTACTATGTGCAGTTTCACATCAGGCATTGCTTTGGCTATTGGTAACAACAATTCCATACACTTACCTGGATATAGAGAACCTACATACCCTATGTTTACGTTAGAGTATCGACTGCCCTTGTTATCAATTGTAGCTTTTTTAACAGTACACGAAACCGTATCTGCACCATCATGTAACACCACTATCTTGCCTTTCAAGTATTTTGGCATCATGTCTTCATAATAATCCTTTAATGGATTACTAATAGTAACGAGCATTACAAGATGCCTACGCTTCAGCACCCTGCGCTCCATCCACGCAAATAGAAAGTTTGTAGGCGTTGCATGTACTTCATAAAAGAATGGGAAACGACTACCTAGAAAAAAAATGATTGGCAGAGATCGTCCATATACACATATATTTCCTTTTTCTTTTGATATACTACACGCATTTTTCCATCCACATCGCAACGAATAAAGAAAACCCTTTCTAGTACCTATAAACCTTTTCTGTTTTGGTGCAACTATTTGGAAACGATGCCGAACACCATAAATTTCATACATTTTCTCCAAATCGCCTTTATCATCACAGTATAGAGTTATATCCAAACTACTATCAGCAAAAGCGTCGCACATTCTCATAACATGTACGGCATTTGCTCTCATAGACGGCAAATAGGCATTGGAGGCATAAATGATTTTGGGAGCATTCATACATCTAATTGTTACGAGTACTAAATAATATATGCAATTCCAAAGTGTTCTTTATTTTTCTTAACCTTTCTTTAGCATTTCCTTCACACAACTTCATTACTTGTCTAAACAAGTATTTAGTTTTGGTTGAATCCGAAAATGAGAAAGTAGCCCGGCAAATACAACAATCGGGGCTTTGGCAAAGAATCTTCCGAATATCTTTCCTAAAAATAGCTTCCTCAGCTTGTAAAGATTTTTTCATATCAGTAATGATAGCATACCCCTCTCCCACTTTTCCTTCGCAAATCTTGATTTCATCAATTATTTCTGGCAGATAGTTTTTAAAAGCTGTAGGGCAGAAAATCACATTATTGTTTTCTCTCCATTTCAAACCATCTTTTTCTTTCACATACAAGCCATATCTAGGAGCCCTTTGATATTCGCCTTTTTCTTGCAAAACATGAGATAAAGACATGTGGGTAGTGCCAATAAAGGGTTCTCCCCCTACCCGTAAACAGATACAATTGTATTTCTCAATAGCCTCCTCCAGAATCCAATACCCGTTTTTTTCGTATGTATGGTTTGAGGTGAGATATTCGGCATGTTTTCCAATTGCGACAAACGGGAAATCGATTCTAGCTGACATCAAAGCGCCAGGATATTGCATACCAACACTTGACAACGCACCTGTAAACGTTTTGGGACGTATGCCTTCTTCAACAACATCCTTCCGATGAAACATCTTCAACTTATTCTTATATCTTTTGGGAAAAGCAGTAAGTAAAACCGTACCATTCACACCAACAATATCTAATACCGCATCCAAAAAAGTCTTCGGCCCCCCTTCGACTTTTCCAATTGCCTTATAAGAAATGCGAAGGAATACAGTGTCACCTTGCTTAAGACCCAACTCAATCAAGTCTTGCTTTAGAGTATCAAAGGTGTTCATTTTTTTTGAATTAGTTTATGCTTTTTTAAGATTTCTTGCGCCATCTTAAGCATTGGAGGACCTATAAACTTGTTATCTTTTACAGCCACGCCTTTCCCCTCTCTAACAGCTTCTTTCGATAACTGTAACATCTCTTCAGCCCATTCCACTTCCTCGGGTGAAGGAGAATAGTAACGATGACATAGCGGCAGTTCCTTGGGGTTAAGAATAAGCATACCATCGAAGCCAAGCTTTTTGGACAGTACAAGGTTGTGTTCCAAATCATCAAGATCGTGAACTCTAATATGCACTGTATCAATAGCTGCCACACCGCAATTGTGAGCACCATTGACAATCATGTTGCGAGCAAAGAAGATGCTTTGTCCCTCAATATCGTGCTTACCTTGAAGGTCGGTCACATAGTCTTCACAGCCAAAAGCAACGGCCACCACACGCGGGCTGGCCTTGCAGATGTCTTGAATGTTCATCACAGCACCCGTAGTCTCAATAAGAGGAATCAGTTTGAAGGTGCCTGGGGTAATACCCTTGTCATACTCAATGGTTTCAAGTAGTTTGCCGATGAAATAGACATCCTCGCCACAACGAGCCTTGGGATACATGAAACCCGTCACGCCCTCAATGGCAAGCTGATACACGTCCTTCAATAGCTGTCCACTTTCACGGTCGTTAATTCGCGGGAATAACACCCGATTTCTGAAATAGCCTTCATGAACATACTGTACGATTTTATCACGTGCAATTTGCTTGTTCTCTACAGGCTGCACACTGTCTTCAATGTCGAGCAACAATATATCGGCATTACTACGGGAAGCACTTTGCATCAACCTATCATTATGAGCGGGCAGAAACATCAAGCTGCGCATCAAGAAATCAGTATTCATACTTCCTCTCCTTTCTTTTTTATCAATACATTACGACGGAAAGAAATTACGTCTTCTCCTCTTTGGTTATAACCAATGGTTTCAACGTAAACAATGCCTCGATCCTTTTTCGACTTCGACTCTCGCTTATCCAAAATCTTGGTGCGGGCATACAGAGTGTCGCTCACAAAAGTAGGCGCGAGATGCTTAATACTCTCGTAACCAAGATTTGCAATAGCCTTGCCACTGACATCAGGCACCGTCATGCCAACCACTAGTGAAAATACAAGTGTCCCCACCACCAGCAACTGACCGTGCTGATTATGGCTTGCATAATCCAAATTAGTGTGAACGGGGTGATGGTTCATTGTCATCAGCGAGAAAAAATTATTGTCACTCTCAAAGATAGTCTTTGAAAGAGCATGTTTGATTTCATCGCCAACAATAAAATCCTCATAAAATAATCCCAAAATAGACTGATTCACAATTATTTCTTTTTTAGAATTTTTAATACACTATCATTAACAAATAATCTTTCGTTTCTTGTCATACCAATGTAATAGACCACTACGGCAATAATTATTTCCATAACAATCGTCAATAGCAGCCAGTACCAAATTCCACCCAAATTATAGAAATGATGCAACAAATAATAACAAGGTTGTGTGATTAACAAAACAAAGAAGACAGGTTTCAACGAGCCAACCAAGAATGAGGCCATTTTCATTTCTGCCTGATTTTTAGCAAATATCATACGCACAAATAGTCCTATCAACGATACAGCTATCTTAACATAAAAAATGACCTCCACCCTAAAACCCAATCTCAAAAACAGCCACGTCAAGAGCAAATTCAAACTAATGATAAGACTAATTACTATTTGGTAATTTCTATTGCGACCTGTCGCCATAATAGACATGACCAAAGGCAGTCCTAAAGCTTCCAAGTAAGTGTACCAAATAAGTAGTTTGCAGAAAACACCTGAATATTCAGGAACTATGTCTAACCACAAGTCCAACACAAAATCTATATTGAACATTAATGGAACAGATATTATATATAGCAGATAGAATGACATCTTTGAAGCCTTAATCACCAAACCATTCATCTCAGCTATCTCATTTGCCGCATAACTTTTCATGATTTGAGGCCTAAATGAAGTTTGGAAGTTGTTCACAAAAGATGTTATGGCATTGTTAACTTGGTTTGTGACAGCCATTGCGGCATTCAATAAAACGCCATGGAATACGTTGACTACCATATTAACACCCTGTGTGGTTCCTACCATAGCTATTTGGCCAAAGATATTCCACCCCATAAAACCAATCATTCTTCTAAATATCTTACCATCCCACATTAATGAATACTTGCTTTCTTGGAAATTCCTGTTGACATAAAAAAAGTAAATTAAAAAAACCAATAAATGTATTACTACAATTAAGAAGCCATATAGAATCAACTTATCCCAATCAATTACAGCCAAAAGAAATACAAGCAGTAATTTAAGAACAGCTTCACCTATGCTGATATATGCATATACATTCATCTTTTCCCTTGCATATATCAAGGAATTGTATGGAACTTGAATAATGGTAATACATGCTCCAATAATAGCAAATTGGAATATCCAGTTTGCGGCGACCATCCTATTCTCGGGAATATTCAGCACATGGTTCACCAAATATATTCCCACCGTTTCAGATAAGACCAATACAATAAGGGCAACTATGGCATGAATATTAACCGCCATTATGAAAGTACGGTTAAGGTTTTCAGGATCATTCCTGCCCATCTCAACATTGAGAAATCGTTGAGTGGCCATAGTCATGGCACTATTAAAGAAGCCAAACATAGCCACCACCCCCGCCACGACATTGTTAATACCGAAATCCTCAACCCCAAGGACTTTAAGAACAACACGTGCAGTATAAAGCGACACCACCATTATGAGCAGCATACGCACGTACAGCATAATGGTGTTCTTAGCGATTCTCTTTACATTGATATTGTCACTCATCTATTATTTCTCCTTTCCACTGAGCAAAGTCCAACCTTCACACACAGGGGTTTTGTCATTGATGTTCCACCAAGGTGAGGGTGAAATCACAATTTTTTCATGATTTTTATTTAACCAAGAACCCCACCAGGAAAATGTACTGTTCGCCATTATATTATGTTGGCATTGGGTTATCAAGAACATGTCTTTATAGCTATCTGCCCCTCTGTTATGAGTAACCACGTCATAATTCACATTGAATTGTTTCATGAACGATTCGCACCATTGCGGGTCATCTGAGAAAACATAATAATGAGGATTATCCAATTTTTCATTGAAATAACTGATTGCCCTGCGATAATATGTCTCGGTGCAAACATTGTAGTTATTGTCTTTAAGATAATCACCCCTCCTGATATGCAAAGACACCGAGTTCTGACTCTTCATCTTTTCAGCAATAGCCAGATTTTCCTCGTCAATATTGTGAAATTCAAAAACCACACGTATTTTATCTGCCACGGGACGCAAATAGGCTTCATTCATCCAGAAACCAAAATAATAATGCGCTTTGGTTTTATATACCTTCTCACAATACGTGATAACTGGGTCTTTACAAACCAAGCAAGCAGGATGGTATTTCTGCAATACACGAAGCCACAATCTTCTCAACTTCCCCCAATTGGTCACAACACCTTCGATACCGAAAACCCGATCCAACTCATAGCCCTGATGTATTTTTATATCATGGTACATGGATGCATTCAATACACAATTCACTCCCTTTTCCTTCAAGGAAAGGTATAAAGCATACTGAAACATCTGGTTGCCCAGACCGCCAGAAAGTATTATTTGTTTTACCATTGTTTATCTTATTTTCCCAAAAACACTAATGATACTGTTCCTTCAATCGCCACCTTAACACCAATCGGCAGGCTATGACATGAAACAATGTAATAATAAACAAAACCCACAAAAACCAAAAACTCTTTTCGGGATGTATAGTCATTTCCCACAATTGAAAATCGCCACGAATGGCACACATTACCAATGACCATAAATAGTATGGCAAAAGCAGTTGTTTTACACGCTTACCCAAAAGACCCCATTCAACCTGCGTACGATAGCTTGCATAACCGCTTACAAACATAAATAACATCATGTGGAACGAGTAGATGTAACGGAACATCACATTGTCAGCATAGTCTGGCAAGGTGTGCTGTATGCAATGTCCAAGCACCACAATGAAAATGAGCAGCCCTTTGAGGTTGTCAAGCCATAATAACCTTTACTTCTCTGTCATTTGTCTATTGGTAACTTTATCCAATCACCTAGAGTCTTGTTCCACTCTTCAGGAACAAACTCGCAAAATCCGCCTCGTTCGAAGAAAGTTAATTCACCACAATAAACCTTTCCATTTATTTCATAAAAATCAACCCGCAGATGATAAGTTCCTTTTGAAAGAGAACGACTTAATTCGACCATCTTATCCAGATGTACCGGTAAAGATGGAGCTGCAACAGGGTTTTTACTATAGTGAACATCTTCGATTTCCAAAGGATTCCCTTGAATATCAAAGAAATTCTCTCTTGTTGGTAAATTACCACCCTTATCAGAAGTGATATAGAATATCTTTGGCTCGCCGTTGAAGCAATAAAATTTGAAGTCACGCAAATAAGGACAATTATCATCTTTCAACAAAGGTTCTGCCATTATTCGTCGCTTCAATCCCTTATAAGGCCATTCTTTTGACTGATAATAAAACCCTGTTTTCCAATATTTGTATAATCTATGTTTAACCTGTTTTAAATCAATATTGTTTTTATCTTTACAAATATAATATGTACCACTATCAAACGTCGGTTTGAGAATAAATCTGTTTGGAAGCAAATCGAAATCTATCTCTTCAAAACTATTCCATATACCGAGAGTAGGTATAGTGTAATTCTCTCCTATGATATTATTTATCAATGATTTGCAATCAAATTTATCAACCATTGTATGATATATTTCTTTATGGTCGTTAATTTTCAACCATTGAAGTTTTTCTGAAAAAAGAATCGGACGTGACAAATCCAATTCGTGATGGCATTCGCTTCGATATAACTTTCTAACATACGCTTCTTCATTGCTCAATGAAGAGAGTATGTAATTCTTATAAACACTTATTTGTTGACGTATGTATTCTTTAGTTGTCATATATGAATATATGTTTTATTACTTTTATAATTTGACTTGAATAAATATGCGCACCAGTATCGTTTAAATGTGACTCGTCTTTGAACCATTCGGGGTGGGATAGGAATAAGCTGTCGTTACTTAAATCAAAACAGGGAATGCTGTATTCTTCACAAAGTGGAGTAATATTCTTATAGTTCTCAACATTAAGCAAATAACGTGGAGAGTCAAACACGATCAGGTCAAAACCATATTGTTTGCTCCATTCAAAGATGTCTTGCAAATGCTTTAACTCATTTTCATTGACCTCCAATGTCTCATCTTTTCGTTTCAACTCGGTATTTGTTGTTCTTAAGTTGGGGTCATTAGAAATTGGTATATAACCATCACGAATCTCAGAGGCCGCTATATATCCGTTCAGCATTTTAAGGAGTTTGCCGTTATAGCGATACATATTGGAATGCATTAACACACGTGTTGTCCAGTCACCAGTTTCTTCAATTGTTTCTTTAATATACTTGTCGGTTTTGTAATAAGGATTGAGCGAGGCTATACGATTCATACAAGAACCTGTTATCCAACCCTCACCAAGGTCAAAAATCACAAGTTTTGGAGTGTAACGTTCGAGTATGCTATGTAGTATGCAACTATTATATATGAAGTCATGGCCATTACGTCCTGTGACCACCACGTTCATCCCTAAAGAATCTGACAAAACCTCAGGCACGTAATGATGCACTGCACGAGAAGCACCTATTACAACCACATCTGCATCGGTGTTATAAATGTAATAATTTGCCCTTGCCCCTTCGCTTTGTGTATAAGGCATGGCAAACCAAAACTTGTCACACACAAAACCCACAAGGTAATCCAATACAACCAAACTTACAGCAACAATGGCCACACTAACAATTAATTTCTTTATATCTCTTTTCATGGCTGTTTAGAATTGGAAGTAAATAAACTGTCCGCCTCCCAAAGCGCCAAACATCAGCACAAAAGCAAACAATAAAACAAAAGATGCATAACGCACTATTGCATTACGCGAATTGAACAGCTTGACATTGATACCATACTCATCAACCAAGTCCTTCACAAACAGCAACACAACAGATGCCAAGCCGATAAGAAGCGTATTCGGATCGAAGAACAATACACCTGGCTCGGTGAACATCTTACCAATGGCAAGGAACACATCATGGACACTGTTAGCACGGAAAAACATCCAAGCAAAACTGGCCAAGCAAAAACAGACAATGATTTTGGGCAATCTGATATACCATTGAGTATAGTTACGCTTTCCTCTGATTTTTGTCCAAATTGTCTCGCTAACCACAAACAAACCATGCAAAGCACCCCACAAAACAAACGTCCAGTTGGCACCATGCCAAATACCACTCACCAAAAACACAATCATTAAATTAGTGAGGTTACGCCAAAAGGGAACCCGGTTTCCACCTAAGGGGAAATAGAGATATTCCATGAACCAACTGCTGAGCGAGATATGCCACCTTTTCCAGAACTCCTTCATTGATATGGAGAAATATGGTCGATGGAAATTCTCCATCAAATCAATACCTATAGCCTTGGCTGTACCTATGGCAATTAACGAGTAGCCCGAGAAATCACAATAGATTTGAAGGGTGAACATCAATGATGCGAAAGCGATGGAGGTACCATTGTGATGGGGTATATTATTGAATACAGCATCAACGTATACACACAGTTGGTCGGCAATACAGAGCTTCATAAAGAAGCCCCATAGCATCATCTTCAATCCAGCAGATACCTTATCATAACTAAAATCATGCTTTTCTTTGAGCTGAGGTATCAAGTCCTTGGCTCTGCCGATAGGACCTGCACAAATTTGCGGAAAAAATGAAACATAGAGAGCGTATGTTATGAAGTTACGCTCAGCTTTCACCGTTCCGCGATAGACGTCTATACAATAGCCCACCGCCATGAAGGTGTAAAACGATATACCTACTGGAAGCAGGATGTCAAGATTCGGTACATTCCAACTTATTCCCCAATGCTGAAATGCTGAATAGATAGCACCATTGAAAAAGTTGTAGTATTTAAAAACAAAGAGGCAACCGAAATTAAGCAGCAAACTAATAGTTAGAATCCACTTCTTGCGACTAACGTGTTCTGAATTCTTTTCCAGCATCAATCCGCAACCATAGGTTACCACAATTGATCCCAATAACAACAAAGCGAACACTGGCTTCCAATTCATATAGAAATAGAAGCTTGCCAAAAGCAAGAAAAGATTCCTCCATGCCACTTTGGGTAGCAGGAAGTAAATCAGCGTCACTGCTGGAAAGAAGAGAAGAAATTCAAGTGAATTAAAAAGCATTGATAAATAACTTCTATGATATTAATCCCTTTTAAAAATATCTCTAGTATAAACTTTATCGGCTACGTCATCCAAACAGGCATCATAACGGTTAGCAATAATGGCTTGACTTTGCGCTTTGAATTTGGCAAGGTCATTCACCACCAATGAACCAAAGAAGGTACTTCCATCTTCAAGTGTGGGTTCAAATATGATAACCTCTGCGCCTTTGGCTTTGATGCGCTTCATGATGCCTTGTATGGCACTCTGACGGAAGTTATCAGAGTTACTCTTCATAGTGAGTCGATATAATCCTATAACGCATTCTTTTCTATCAGCTGGTGACAAATCGCCACGGTTGTATTCATCGTAGTATCCTGCTTTCTTGAGCACTTGCTCCGCAATGAAATCTTTACGGGTACGGTTGCTCTCAACTATGGCTCGAATCAAGTCCTCTGGCACATCAGCATAGTTGGCCAACAACTGTTTGGTGTCCTTGGGCAAGCAATAGCCACCATAACCAAAAGATGGGTTATTGTAATGAGTGCCAATACGTGGGTCAAGGCCAACATATTCGATAATAACCTAAGGATCAAGATCTTTGACTTTATCGTAGGTATCCAGCTCATTGAAGTAGCTTACGCGAAGTGCCAGATAGGTGTTGGCAAAAGTTTCACTGCCTCAGCCTCTTTCATGCCTATGAAGAAAGTTGGAACATCTTGTTTAATTGCTGCTTCTTTGAGCGTTTGAGCAAAGACGTGGGCACATTCTGTTAACAATTCAAGGTTGGTAAGCGCAAGAATAGCTTCATTCTCTTCCTTATATTCTTCACCCATCATCTTGGGAATACCAACGATAATGCGACTTGGATAGAGATTGTCATAAAGAGCCTTGCTCTCACGCAAAAATTCAGGTGAGAAAAGAAAATTGAACTTCTTTACACCTTTGGCAGCATACTTGACATAAAGACTACGAGTATAAACCACAGAAAGGTACTCTTGATGACCATCACTGAATCTGGGTTCACTTTCAGAACAGCGTCAATGACGGCTTCCACAGCTGAGGTGTCGAAGAAGTTCTTTTGTGTGTCGTAATTGGTTGGTGCAGCTATTACTACAAACTCAGTACCCTTGTAACCAGCTTCCTAATCAAGAATGGCTTTTAGGTTCAACGGCTTGGTGGCTAAATACTCTTCTATATAACACTCTTGGATAGGTGATTTCTTATTGTTCTCCATGTCAACACGCTCAAGAACCACGTCCACAGCGGTTACTTCGTTGTGCTAAGCAAGCAATGTTGCTATGCTCATACCTACTTAGCCTGTACCAGCAACTGAAATTTTCATATTATCAAATTTTTTTGTTCTTTTGTATTCTGATAGCAGAGTCTGACCCGCTGGGAATTGAACCATATTTGAGAGACCTACAGGATACCCACTTTTTTTCGGCTTGACGTGTAGACCCTGTGCTTGTGTGGAGACTACAGGAACTTGCCGTCACACAAGAGCCACAGGATGCGCGAAACCTGTCGGCTCTGTGCCGCTATTGTTGTTTCTTTTCTTTCAACTTTTGGATGATAGCATCCATTTGTGCATCGGTATATGTTGGCTGCTCTTCCACATCCAGCTCTTTCAGTATCTTTTTCAAAAGGGTTTTCGCTGGATATAGACCATGTTTGCCTCCTGTCAAAATACTCACTTCGTCCTTATAGGGCATGAATGGCTGATAGAGTTTGAAATATGTGGATCCTATAGCTCCCTCGAACAACTTCAAATCCGGCTGTTTAAAACCTGCTGCTATGATATGCTGACGGGCTATGCCTGGATAAGGGTCAATATACACTATCTGACGCACCCCTATCTGATATAGTTTCTTTGAACACAACTCACAAGGGCTGGCAGTGACATAGATTATTCCGTCTTTTAAGGCTTCTCCACCATACTTCGACATTTGGATAATTGCATTCTCTTCAGCATGAAGGGAGCGGGTAAAGACTTGGTTCTTTTCTCCCTCATAAAGATTATGTAATGACTTGAAGCAGTAGGAAAACGGAAGGCCATGAAGTCTGATAGGAGTAGCAGTCAAATCGGGACCATAGTCATCCTTCAGTTTATCTATAAATGATTTGCCGTCTTTATATCTGACTGTTCCCATCAACTCAAACTCGCTGTATGAACATTTAGCACACTCATCAGTATGTTCTATACCATCAATCGTCCTCAATGAGCATGACACTTGTCCGTGAGGGACTTCATTCCATCCTATTGATCGGACCGAACCATCTTTATTCGTTATGGCAGCACCCACTTGTCGTGAAAGACAACCAGAGTTCAACTTGGCTGTATATGCAACGGCCATACAACGCTCTGCTGTTGTGGGAGTAACCAATCCGGGATGTAGGATGAGTGCTGCATATCGAATCCACTGTTCAGCCATATACAGCAAGGACTTCTCCCTCGGTTCATCAACATCTGCCCATTTGTTCTGTATATGCAACTCAGCTCGCTCAATAACTCGATCGGTATCAGGTGATGAGAATATACCTTTTTCAAAATCATCTTGATCTGATTCGACCTTATTCAACTGAGCTAAACTCCTTTTCAACAAATCAACTATTTCATTCGAGTATTCGTGATGCTTATAGAGGTCTTCGACTTTATCATTCAAATGCCCAATGCTGTTTTCATCATGTATTGCAACCAAATAAAAACCAGAATAACGTTCACGAAGATATAATGCCTCTGCAGAATTGCGTATGGAATCAATTACGATACGCCGATGACCACCCTTCTCGCGTCTACCATCAAGTAACAGTACAAACAGGCGTATTACGTCATAGAGGTGGTCGCAGGGTTTATCCTTCGAATCAAACCAATCGTTATAGCAGATGAAGGGATCCGCAATGGAACGAACCTGTGTAGCCAGACGATGATAGAAGAAACAACTTGAATAATAATCAATCTCTGCAAGTCCAAGGGTAAAATGCTTCACAAAGTTGAGGAATACCTCAGCAGTAAAGAAGATTTCTGCCAGTTCAGCCTTACGTTTTCTTAATTCATGTGGGTCAAATCCCGTTGCAACCCAGTCAACACATATTGTTTCGAGCACTGAAGCCAGAGCATCCCATCCCACAAATTTCTCGATCAATAATATTATTTCCTTAGCACGTTTTTCATCAGTATAACCAATGGCATTTTTTAGCTTTTCATCATGCTTAACGCTGGGAGAGAATTTGTCAATCAGGACACGACATACCGCATCTGCCAAAGAACTACCTGACAAATCAGGGACAACATGCTTCACATAAAGAAGCAGGTAAAGCCATAAAAGCTTTGTATATTTGACGACTTCGTATTCTTTGTAGTTTGCGTGAAGATAGTTGTAACAAATCTCGTACTTTTTCTTTATTACGAAATCGGTCAACGATGCATTTACATCTAAGGTTTTTATCTTCTTCTGCTTCTCAGAGTTCTTTTCTACCGGATAATTAACAACCAAATAATCTTCTGGTGCTCGAGCAGCTTTAAACAGCAGTTCTCTGTTCTTCAGCAGTTCCGCAAACGTTGAGCATCCACTACCTGCTACGCCCGTCAATCCAATGATTGCGTATTCCGATCTATCCTGATAGAAATAATCTACTGGTACACGTTCAACATCTTCACTCATAATTCAACTTCCTGATTTATGCCAAAAGTTGTATCATTCGGAGAATGAGCAACGTATTCATTGTTATAGAAATCTATGAATACTTTCCCTTCGAGAATATACTTCCAAAGTAATCTGCTCACACGTGTATATTCTGACGGTTTTAATTGAGGTGACTGATAGTAAACTTCCTTCTTTGCCCCTACAAGACTGCCCTCCTGTATGGCAACACCAATCAAGGAACGGCAAAGTTTAAGGTATGTAAACATGCCATCCTCCTTTTTTGACCTTATGTAGGCCAAAATCTTGTCGCCTAACTCCTTATCTGAATAGGATAGGATAAAAGTCACATCACCGTAAATTGTATATTCATAAGACATAATTATTGCAAATATTTAAGCGTCCAGACTCTCTTTATACCAGTCAAACAGTTTCTTCACACCATCTTCAATCTCCATCTTATGCGTCCATCCCAAGGAATGCAGCTTCGAAACGTCAATGAGCTTCCGCATTGTTCCATCGGGCTTGGAAGCATCAAACTCCACCGTGCCAGTAAAGCCCACTGCTTTAACCACCAACTCCGAAAGCTCGCGGATGGTCAGTTCCTTTCCAGTACCAACATTGATATGGCAGTTGCGAATCTCGCCCAACGAGGGGATGTAGCCTCCACGGCCAGCACTATGGTCACGGTCAACTGTACCGTCTGTAGAAACACCATAATGGACAGAACTGTATTTCTCTACACCAATGATGTCACTGAAATTGACGTTCAAGAGTACATGTACTGAAGCATCCGCCATATCTTCGCTCCACAAGAATTCTCGAAGCGGAGTACCCGTACCCCACAACACCACTTTGTTATCATAGATGCCATACTTGCCAAGCACTTGCAGGATTTCGTCTTTTGTGGCTGTACCCTTCACGCCTTCAATAGGGCGTTTATTCAAGTCAATGGCAATCTTATCCCATGCGCCATCATGTATCAGCTTGGCCAGATATACCTTTCGCATCATGGCGGGCATCACATGGCTGTTTTCCAAATGGAAATTATCGTTCGGGCCATAGAGGTTTGTGGGCATTACAGCTATATAGTTGGTACCGTATTGCAGGTTGTAGCTCTCGCACATCTTCAGGCCGGCAATCTTCGCAATGGCGTACTCCTCATTGGTGTATTCCAAAGACGAGGTCAGCAGACAGTCCTCCTTCATGGGTTGAGGAGCGTTCTTGGGGTAGATACAGGTGCTGCCTAAAAACAATAATTTCTTAACGCTGTGTGCGTAGGCCTCGCTAACAACGTTACACTGAATCTTCATGTTCATCATGATGAAATCAGCTCTGTAGAGCATGTTGGCCATGATGCCGCCAACAAAGGCCGCTGCCAATACCACTGCATCTGGCTGTTCTTCATCGAAGAACTTCTTCACAGCATATTGGTCAGTTAAATCTAACTCCTTATGCGAACGACCCACGAGGTTGTTGTAACCGCGCGACTTCAGATTATTCCATATAGCCGAGCCAACCAGTCCGTTATGCCCTGCCACGTATATTTTTGAACTCTTATCTAGCATGTCTTTTTTATTTTGAACACGAATTGCACGAATCTGACGAATTAAAGAACATTCGTTCTTTTTTCCAATTCATCAGTGTAACCGAAGTTCAGAAGCAAACCCAGTTTATAGCCTATGGCCTGAAGGTAATTGTAAACCTGACTGTGGTGAGCGTCATCAAACTCGCTTACCGCCTTCAGTTCCACAATTATCTTCCCAAAGCATACAAAGCCTGCTTTGTGGGTTACTTCAGTTCTACGCCATCATAAGTAATCTTTACGTTCCTTCTCTCGTTCGTAAGGTATTCCTTCGCGTTGGAACTGAATCTCTAACGCTTCTTGATAAACAGCTTCAAGGAAGCCAACTCCCAAGGTGTTATATACCTTAAATGCAGCACCAACAATCTTGTAACTTTCTTCCTTGTAGACAATCATATTCGTGTTATTCGTGAGATTCGTGTTCGTTATATAATAGCTCCGTGGTTTACTTAACAATTCCCTTTTCAAGGTACTCTGCAAGGTTCGTTCTTACTTTAGCAGCGGCACCTTCTGCAGCCACTTTCGCGATATCGTGTTCCACCATCAGTTTCACCAACTGCTCAAAGGTAGTCTTGTTCGGATCCCAACCCAACTTAGCCTTGGCCTTCGTGGGGTCTCCCCAAAGGTTCACCACATCGGTAGGACGATAGAAGTCTTCGCTCACGGCCACAACCGTCTTACCAATCAACTTCTCCGGTCCGGAAACCACAATGCCTTTCTCGTCAATCCCAGAACCCTCAAACTTCAGTTCAATCCCCGCGTGCTTGAACGCCAATTCTGTGAACTCGCGGACGCTGTGCTGAACACCTGTAGCAATCACGAAATCTTCCGGTTTGTCGTTTTGGAGAATCAGCCACATGCACTCCACATAATCCTTGGCATAGCCCCAGTCTCGGAGGGAGTCCATGTTACCCAAATAGAGACATTCCTGCAATCCTTGGCTGATACGTGCAGCGGCAAGGGTAATTTTGCGGGTGACGAAGGTCTCACCACGACGTTCAGACTCATGGTTGAAAAGAACACCTGAACAGCAGAACATGTTGTAGGCCTCACGATATTCCTTCACAATCCAGAAACCATATAGCTTGGCAACTGCATACGGGCTGTAGGGATGGAACGGAGTATTCTCGTTCTGCGGAACTTCCTCTACCTTGCCATAAAGTTCGCTAGTACTCGCTTGGTAAATACGGCAAGTTTTCTCCAAATGGCAGGCACGGACAGCCTCTAACACGCGGAGAACACCTGTAGCGTCCACATCGGCCGTAAACTCAGGTGAGTCAAAACTTACCTGAACATGACTTTGGGCTGCAAGGTTGTAAATCTCGTCAGGCTTCACCTTGTCAACCACCTTGACAATGGACATAGAGTCACCCAAGTCGGCATAGTGGAGGTGGAAGCCTTTTTTACCTTCTAAATGAGCAATACGCTCGCGGAAGTCCACCGATGAACGACGGATGATACCGTGTACTTCGTAACCTTTTTCAAGCAGGAATTCGGAAAGGTAGGAACCATCTTGTCCGGTAACACCGGTTATCAATGCTTTTTTCATTATCATTATTTGATTAATTGCTTGAGAATTCTCTGATACGCTGTTCTTCGCTGCGTTTGCAAACCAATATTTGGCCGTTCTTTTCACTCACTATGTAGCCATCCAGTCCCTGAAGGACTACTTTCTTTGCTTCTTCGGCATGCACTACGCAGTTGGCGCACTCGTAGAGTTTTACGTTACCCACGGCTCCGTTGTCGTTGGTATCCTTGTTCAGCTTGTCGTGCAGCGAAGCCCAGTTACCCAGGTCGCTCCAACCGAAGTCAGCAGGGTGGGTATAGACAAGGCCTTCCTTAGAGGCAGGCTCCATCACAGCAAAGTCTATGGAAATCTTTTCGCATTGCGGGAAGATGTTTGCGACATCGCCTATTTCAGCAATCTTGTCCATATCAGATGCAATGTCCGGCTTGTATTTGGAAATGCAATCGGTAATGGTTTTTATATTCCAAACAAAGATACCAGCATTCCAAAGATAATTACCAGCCTTGACATATTTTTCAGCCACTTGATAGCTAGGCTTTTCCTTAAAAGCCTTAACACCACATATCTCACCTTCAACAGTAGGCAACGACTCAACATAGCCATAACCTGTTTCAGGACGAGAAGGTTTGATACCTATCGTCACAATGGCATTGTGGTTTTCTGTGAAATTAAGGGCGTTCTTAATTACCCTGCGGAACTCCTTGGGGTTCATCACCACCGCATCAGCGGGTGTCACCACCACATTGGCTTGCGGGTCTTCCTTCTTGATGCTCCAGCACGCCCAAGCGATGCAGGGAGCTGTGTTGCGGGCAGCAGGTTCTGCCAGGATATGGTTTGCAGGAATACCCGGTAATTGCTGCTTCACAATCTCCACGTAGGCGGCATTGGTTACCACCCAGAAGTTCTCCATCGGGCAGATGCCTTGGAATCGGTCAACAGTCAGCTGTATCAGTGTCCGTCCACAGCCAAGTATATCAATGAACTGCTTCGGGTATTCAGGTGTACTCAGCGGCCAAAAACGACTGCCTACACCGCCAGCCATAATTACGATATGATTGTTTCTCATAATTTATGCTATTCGTGTATCTGAATTGAATAACGGAAAAAGTATGTTTCATCAAAAACAAGACTATGATCGTGCTCACGTTCTGTTATGTCCCCATCGAAATCGTACCTGTCAGCAATACCGCACCATGGTTCTATACATACAAACGGACAGCCTTGTTTGTTTGGAGCCCAAATTCCAAATACCTCAGCTTGCGGGCAGGTAACAGTCAGTATGCGTTTGCCCTGTTTATCAAACAAAACAACGCTTGTCACTTGCTTTTCTTCCAAAAGGATGGCATCATTGGTGAAAGTATTATTGGTAAGAGCAATCATCGCTTTGTCATTCACCAAAGTCTTCGGTGTGCCGTAAGCGTGCCGCAAACCATCCTCCAAGTAGCTAAACACTATAGGAGACACTACTTTCCCGAAAGCATCGTAACATTGGAGATAGCCATGAATCTCATCGGTCTCGTTATAGTCGGGCAACATAAAAGCCGGATGAGCACCTATCTGGAAATGCATATCTTTGTCGGAACGGTTGATTACCTGCCATTCGCACACAAGAGTATTGGTTTGGGTTATAAAGTCCACTGCCAATTCAAAATGGTATGGGTAGTTTGCGCGGTCGTCGCTCACCATTTCAAACCGCATCATCTTCCACTCGTTTTCCTCCAGCAGCTGATACGCCCCACCGAGAAGTTGTCTTCTCATCGGGCAGCGTACAAATTCTGCATCCCGGGCAAAGCCATGTTGCTTCATCTTGTAGGCTTTGCCATCAATACGCATTGTATCATCAGCCAATTTCCCGACAACAGGAAACAGTATCGGTGCATGGCGGCCCCAATATTTAGGGTCTCCATTCCACAAATACTCCCGTCCGTTGGCCACTAAACTAATTAATTCAGCACCATGCGTGGAAACTTGTATTTTTTGTATTTCGTTCATTAAGTATATTTTCATTAAAACAAGAGCAGATCCGCTGGGAATTGAACCAATTTTATGAGAGACCAGCGGGATGTCTGCCCCTATTATATTTGGAGCCTCGGGTTGTGTGGAGGACCCTATGCCCAAAATACGGCACCGGCTGCGCGTTAAGACCAAGAGGCCATATGGATATTAGATGGAAGATGGAAGGCGTATTACATCTTACTTCTTACATAGTACGCTTTATACCACTCCGCAAACTTCCTCAACCCCTCTCTCAATGTTATCTTGGGGGTAAATCCGAAGTCGCACTTGAGGGCGGTGGCATCTGCGTAGGTGGTCGGCACATCACCCGCCTGCATGGGAACAAGCTGCTTATGGATTTCAAAGTTATAGTCTTTGGGTAGCACGCCTGCACGAAGCAACTCTTCCTGCAATATCTGAACGAAATCCAAAAGGTTCTCTGGCTGGCCACCACCAATGTTATAAATGGCGTAGGCAGGGATGGGCAGACCATCAGCACCCGTCTTGCGTTCGGGGGCTTTCTTCATCACGCGCACAATTCCTTCCACAATGTCATCCACATAGGTGAAGTCGCGGCGGCAGTTGCCGTAGTTGAAAATTTGTATGGTCTCGCCTTTCAAGAGCTTGTTGGTGAAACCGAAATAGGCCATATCAGGTCTTCCTGCTGGACCATAAACAGTGAAGAAACGCAGTCCAGTGGTCGGGATATCGTAGAGCTTGCTGTAGCAATGCGCGAAAAGTTCGTTGCTCTTCTTGGTAGCAGCATAAAGACTCACGGGATGGTCTACATTGTCGTCCGTACTAAATGGTACCTTGATATTGCCTCCATAGACACTACTTGAACTAGCATAGACTAGATGCTGCACAGGATAGTGTCGGCAGGCTTCTAAGATATTGTAAAAACCGATGATGTTGCTCTCAATGTAGGCATCAGGATTCTCTATGCTGTATCTCACACCCGCCTGAGCGGCCAGATTGACAACAATATCGAAATGTTTCTCGGAAAAAAGTTTATCTATTAATGCCTTGTCTGCAAGGTTTCCTTTTACAAAGATATACTTACTCTCGGGATGCGCTGCTGCACAACGGTCAAGTAATCCCAAACGGTATTCCTTTAAACTAACATCATAATAGTTGTTAACAGAATCCAACCCCACAATCTCAATGGGAAATTCTGTATTCAATAGTCTTAATACTAAATTTGCTCCTATAAAACCAGCCGAACCTGTGACTAATACTTTCATAATAGTGTTGTTATGTACTTTTCACCAAACATATCCCGCCGATACCACGGCATCCCTCTCATGAGGAAAAGCAATGTCCAGTGGACATTGTGCTAATGTCCGTAATGTCAATCACGTTTAAAGATATCACGCGTATACACTTTCTCTTTCACGTCATCAAGACAACTGTCATACCGATTGGCGACAATGGCTTGAGACTGACTCTTGAATTTTTCCAAATCATTCACAACCTCACTTCCAAAGAATGTGCTACCATCCTCCAACGTGGGCTCATAGATAATCACTTCGGCACCCTTAGCCTTGATTCGCTTCATAATGCCCTGAATCGCACTTTGACGGAAGTTGTCAGAGTTGCTTTTCATGGTAAGACGGTAAACGCCTATGACACACGGTCGCTCTCGCGTACTATTCCATTGGGCATAGGCCTCATAATAACCTGCTTTCTGCAAAACGGCATCGGCAATATAGTCTTTCCTCGTCTTATTGCTCTCAACAATGGCAGATATCATATTTTGTGGAACATCCTCATAATTCGCCAACAACTGTTTTGTGTCTTTGGGAAGACAATAACCACCATAACCAAAACTAGGATTGTTGTAATGAGTGCCAATACGAGGATCAAGGCCGATACCATTGATGATAGACATGGTATCCAAACCCTTTATCTCAGAATAAGTATCTAGTTCGTTAAAATAACTGACTCGCAGTGCCAAATAGGTATTCGCAAATAGCTTGACAGCCTCTGCCTCCTTCATACCCATGAAAAGTCTAGGTATTGCCTCTCGATGAGCCTTTGCATCTGTGTTACCACATGATTTCCAATAATCCGAGTCCTTGCTGGGACCAATGGCAGCCTCCTTCAAAAGGTCTGACAATTCATGTGCCTTCTTTTGCAAGAAATCCAAGTCAGTGACTTTTAAGATAGCCTCATTCTCTTCTGCAAATTCGGGTCTCTCAATAATCTTCGGATACCCAACAATAATACGACTTGGATAGAGATTGTCATATAGTGCCTTGCTCTCACGCAAGAATTCAGGAGCAAAGAGCAGATTAAACCTCTTAACACCTTTTTGGGAATAGCGGACATAAAGACTCCGAGTGTATCCAACAGGGATGGTACTCTTAATAACCATCACCGCATTGGGGTTGACCTGTAGAACCTTCTCAATCACATCCTCCACAGCCGAGGTATCGAAGAAATTCTTCTGCGTATCATAGTTAGTTGGGGCTGCAATAATGACGAAATCGGAATCCTGATAGCCCTTCTTCCAATCAAGAGTAGCCTGAAGATCCAATGAGACTGGCTTAATACTGCTCGTGTTTCCAGTCCGCCAATTCTTAATATCACCATCCGTCTCAGCTTTATATCCTGCCAAATATGCTTCAATATAATCATCTTGGATAGGACTTTTTCTGTTGTTAACCAAATCCACCCGTTCAGGGACGACATCGACACATGTAACTTGATTATGCTGCGCCAACAAGGTGGCAATACTAAGCCCGACATAGCCGGTACCTGCTACAGATATTTTCATGATTATTGGGGTTAAAGGGTTTAATGTTCAAAAGATTCAGTATAATACAGGATAGATCTTACTATAAACAAAATCTGACAACCATTATCTTCTCACTAACGCCTCCAAATAGCTATATTGGCTCGGGTGATATTTACTATCGCAGCACCTAATGCGGAACCAAATACGACATACTTTGGCCAGTTCTCATCTAAACTCGCACTGCGTTTCTTTTGTTTGTTCGGCTCAATGTAGACGATATCGTTAGATTGGAGATAATATACTTCGGAATCGAAGATGGTTTTCTTGGTGAGGTCAATGGTAATAGGCGTGGCAACGCCTTTCTTGTTTCTCACCACCGTGATATTCTCCCGCTGACCATAGATAGTGAGGTCTCCGCACATGGCGAGGGCTTCAAGAATGGTAAGACGCTCGCCTGTAATATGCAACTCTCGAGGACGGTTTACCTCCCCCATCACTGAAACGCGGAAATTCATGGGACTGATAGTCACTAGCGGGTCTTTTAAATAGCCTCCATCAATAAGACGATGCTCAATGACATGCGCCAAAGAGTCGTATGTCAGTCCTCCTACAGTCATATTACCCAATACGGGAAATAATATCGCACCCGCTTCATCAACCAAATAACCAGGGACACTGCTACTCGTACTGAGATAGTTCTGCCTGGCCGTCTCTTGCACCTGTCGAACCCCAACATGGGTCGTATCCACATAATTAAGCCTGTTCACCTCCACAATCTGCTTATGTGTCTCCTGATTGAACGGTAGCACACTCTCGGGGGTCTCACTGTAGACATAGATATAGAGCAAGTCGCCAGAGTGGATGCTGTTGGCGTAAGTAGAGAGAATCTGTTGGGCGCTGTCGCGCTCGGCATCGGTGATATACGCCATCTCACGAACTGACGAGCATGACTGCAACAACACCATCAAAGTGGCAACAAAAACGACCAATATGTTAGTTAATCTACTTCTCATAATAAAGTTTGTGATAGCCTCGGACAATTAATTTTCGAACACGAATTATACGAAACTGACGAATTATTTTATATATCTCCACGTATCACTCGTATTTTCACGTATTTTTCAGTTACTACCTCTAGATAACTTCCAATAATTTATTTCGAACACGAATGTCACGAAT
>JAEEGL010658702.1_pt1 | contig 26584 bp, 23 predicted proteins | sample 9134231 | NCBI WGS metagenome assembly JAEEGL01 (sample SAMN16246548, study PRJNA631951) | gut metagenome | biome: gut microbiome; feature: rumen; material: fiber-attached | host: Bos | place: Iran: Karaj | collected 2018-10 | reverse complement strand
GCTTGTCTCCGCGCACATTGCGATAATTAATTACCTAAATTTCGTCTGTGTTTTACTGCTGCTGGCAGAGTTTTCAAAATCCTACAGTAGGGTTATTTTTTTACTACTGCCAGATATTCATTTTTCAAGATTTGTTAGTAGAGTCTGGCATTTTAGCACGTTAATTGACAGAAAATTCCCGTAATAATCTGTCAATTGCTGAATCGTTTACTGCTCCACAACAAGAAGCTCGAACCAAGCAGTAAGCATTCCGGTAGAGTTCTCCTAACGGCTACCGATTTAGCCATGAGGCTACTAACAAAAATGCGTTTTCGGAATCCTGGCAGTAGGAAAAATAAAAGCCTACTAACAGAATCTAAAAACGCAGAATACAGCAGTAATTTCCAAACGTAATATCGTACAAAAATTATCACACTCTCCAAATCGCCACGTGCACCACCAAATACATCTTATACACCTGACTCAAGCCTGGCCCGTTTTGCCTCTCCAATTCCTTGCCACCCACAAGCACAGATATACGATCACCATCACCACCAGCACCATAGCTGCATACCCGATAAGATACCCCGGATTGCCCATGAACGACGCGCACCAGGACAGCGGGCTGTCCTGCACCGGCCAGTTCACGAAGAAATAGTTGCAGCCAAATCGCTTGTCGAAAAGATATATCGGCGGCACGACAATGCACAGGAAGATCACGTTCCAGTGGATGTGTTTAATCGACGGCGAGATCTCACCCCGAATCAGAATAAGCAGCGGATATAGAACCAGCGCACCATGCCAGATGTAGCTATGGATGTTGATGAAGTTCAAAACCGGATAGTACACAGTCCAGTCCGCAAAGATAAGCGCAGCAAGCGACGCAGGCATGATCAGAACAAACGCAATCTCCCCGAGCACATCTTTCGCACGCTTCCATGGAAGATACTCGCGTAAAAGAAATATGAACACACCTATACTGCACACATGAAGCGGAAGATATCCCAGCCCAAATCTGTGTACTGACGCAAGGAAAAGATCCTTCCACACTTCCAGGGCCACCATGACAACCGGCAACAGTTTAAGAAATCTCCTCTGCTTCCCAGCATCCATGCGCCTGAACAAAGCAGCGACAGCAGCAACTGAAACCAGCGTAATTACGACACTCAAAAGATGGGCTACGCCAAACAGTGGGTAGCCCATCCCCTCAGGTATATCATCCTGTTGCATCCAGAAATAGTCCATGAAATATCATCCCCGAAATCACTACTGACATCTACACCAGCATCAACACTGGCAACTCTACTGACATCAACACTGACATAAACACCGGCATCAGCACTAGCATCAACACCGGCATCAGCACTAGCATCAACACCGGCATCTACACTGGCATCATCACCGAGCAGCTTTAACATCAACTCGCCAAACACTATGCCACTATATCCGCCACAAAACTTATTTCGCCCCATCCTGGGCCGAGTTCACGATCGCCATAAAGTTCTCAGCCTTCATGAGCGCCATTCCGTTACCTTCATCGCCCAGAACCACCAGCTGATCCCCGGGAGTTATGCCAAAAAGTTTCCTGGCCTTAGCCGGAATCACGATCTGTCCCTTATCGCCCACGGTCACCATTCCAAACAGGTGCTTTCCCTTTGGCGGAAGCCCCATCCCCATGTTCTCCGCCGGCTCGTAATTCGCCAGGTCGTCTATGGACACTCCAAACAGCTCCGCAAGGAGCTTAGTCTTTTCAAGGTCCGGCACCGTATCTCCGGATTCCCACTTCGCAACGGCCTGCCTCGTCACGCCAACTTTCGCCGCCACATCTTCCTGTGTCAGTTTCAGGAATTTCCTCATTCGAACCAGATTATCCTTTAGCATTACCTGTCACCGCCTTTTTCTTTTTGATGCCAAGAACTGCCCATCTGAAGAACGGGATTCTCGATATCACTTCATATAGCACGTACGAAACCACAAATGCCGACACCAGACTCAGCAAATAGACGAGTGCAGGCGGCAGAATGTTCCGCTTTGCAATCTCAATGGCGATTATAGATATTCCAAGATAATGGAACACATACAATCCCCAGCTGTATCTGCTCATCCATGCAGTGAAACCATTCTCAAAATCAAGATATTTAGCCCCGAGTCCGAGAATAGCAAGCGTTGCGAACCATCCGAAGGACGTAAACAGAATCGTCCTGTTGATCGGTACATCAGCATAGTTCTGCCCGAAATACTTCACCGCAAAAACCACAGCCAGCACCACCGAAACCGCAGCCAACGGCAGCGACCACTTCTTCAGCACCTCGATAACTTCATCATGTGAAAAGACAAAGTACCCAAGCAGAAATGCGATACCGTAATACCCAAACCTATAGACGACAATGATCGGCGTATTCAGAATCTGCGCAGCACCAAACACAGGAATAGCGAAAAGAACTAACGCAACAATTCCGGTCTTTGCCCCAAGATTCCAGAGTCTGTCCTTATCAATCTTCCGGATCGGAACCAGCAGAACACTGAACACCCAAAGCAGCTGGATATACCACAAAACGCCGATTCCCGATGCGACCATGATCAGAAACGCGACAACGGGCGGTACCTGATTCATCATGTTCATTGCGTCCGACGATCTTGTATTGTAGTACCCCTGGATAAACTGGAACGCGAAAAGACCTATCGTCGAGGGCACAAGCAGTTTCGTAGTTCTGCTCCTGATGAATTCCTTGTCCGTATGCTTCTCAAGATAGTACCGTGAACTCATTCCCGATATCGTAAAAAGAAGTAACATGAACCACGGATATACCAGATACTGGAAAACGTCATAGTATTGCACTTCCAGATTCGTGATCTTACCTACCACGCCTGGTATGCCCTCAGCGTTGTACATGTAGAGAACATGATATAAAACCACGATAACAACCGTGATCCATCGTATGTTGTCAACGTAATGTTTTCTCATACCTATCCCACCTTTGCAACTTTTGTTAACAGTATAATCACAAATCGGTAGAATGTCCATACCCGGATCAGTCGGTTATTATCATGGTTCTTTAATAAACGTTCTCAGCTATCGTCGGTTCTTACACGGCGAACCCGATCTTCTTTTCTTCCTTAGTGCACTTGCTGATATTTACCTCAAAGTCTTCCGCCTTCAGCTTCTTAAGAAGAGAGACATCGATGTCTTTTCCATTGCTCTCTTTTATAACCCTGCTGGCCTGTGCCATTTCTGCCTGCTCAAGCAGTGTCCTGACAAATCTTCCGTTTCCGAATTCTGCCTTCTTAGCGGCCTCCTCGAATATGCGCCTGCACTTTTCTTTCACATCAGACTCAAGCTCATATCCCTTCTTGCCTGCCATCAGGTCCAGAATGTCGCAGAGTTCGCCAGCCGAGTAGTCGGGGAAGTCCACGTGAAAAGAAATCCTGCTCCTCAAGCCTTCGTTCTTATCCAGGAAGTTTTTCATCTTCTCGGGGTAACCGGCGAAGATAACTATGGTGTCATCCCTGTGGTTCTCCATTTCCTGAACGATAGTGTTGATAGCTTCATCGCCGAAACTGTTGCTGTCATCCACCAGCGCGTATGCCTCATCGATGAAGAGTATTCCGCCTTTGGCCTGGCGGAATTTGCTGCGCACGGCCTTTGCGGTCCATCCCACGTATCTGCCGACAAGATCTGCCCTGCCGCATTCAACAATGTTTTCGCTTTCGATCACGCCTTCCTTGCACAGTATCCTGGCCAAAAGTCTGGCGACGGTGGTCTTTGCAGAGCCCGGGTTTCCGGTAAAGATCATATGCATGCTCTGCTTATTGCTGTCGATGCCTTTCTTGGAGCGCAGCTGTCTGATCTTTGCAGCATCAATGATATTTCCGACTATCTGCTTTACTTCCGTAAGGCCTATCATTCCCATGAGGCTGTCATAGGCTTCCTCATGCTTATCCTTTAAATCTATTGTGACGCCGGTGACTTTCTTGTAGGCCTGATACCTTGAGTTTTTGAGGCTGTCCTTAAGCAGCGAATTGACCGCTGAATATGCCTCTCCCGGTGTGAATGCGTTGCCCTCGGGAAGTGCCTGCTCGATATCATCATCACTCACAGTCAGGCTTTTCTTTTTGCATTTCTCTTTTACAAAGCTCTTGATGGTGGCCCTGTCGGCACAGCCTTCCTTTATCTCTATTATGTCGATGTCATCCTGGACCTTGGAAATGAGAGGTTTTGCGAATCCCGGATGATCTGTCAGTTCGACAAAGATGAAAAGAGTATTCAACTGGTATTTCTCTACCATCAGCGCAAAAAAGTCTACGCACTCATGGTAGGAAGAAGCGTAATTGCCATGGTCTCCGTCATCGCCTGACATTTCGATCACCAGTGCACCGCCCTGGGCGTTCATTACCAGGTTGGTAATATCAGATGAGTCATAGCACATTTCAGTTATTTCACTGAGCTTTGCCAGTCTCTTGGTAAGCAGTCTCTTGTTGGTACACAGTGCCCGGATCAGGACATCTGTTATGTCGTCTGCTGCCATCCTGTTTGACGCAGTCACTTTATAGTGAACCGGATTTCCAAAGTATTTTTTTACGTTTTTATCCGAGTAGATCCTGTCCAGTTCATCAAGAAGCGATTTGTCCGCCAGTATTTCTGCAGCTTTGTCCTTGGCTTTGGAAAGCGACAGTCTCTTTTCCTCCAGCATCTCTTCACGGATTTTGTACTCATCGCTGCTTAAGTAATTGAGTCCGAGTTCGCACATGATCTCAAAACCACTGTCGATAAGGTTGTTTCGCGCAGCCATATTCAGGTGGCTGCAAAACTCTTTTACACTAAGCTCGGTCAGGACCGGCATCTTGATATTTGTGACATCAAAGTGCTTGTCAATATAATCCAGCAGGTATTTTGTGACACCCCTGACAGATGTCTTTTCCATATCAACTGCAAAAGATACGTTCATGCTGTCCGGCTTAACAACAGAGACAAATATGGATGCAGCCTTATTGGGGCCGCACCCGATTCCAAGATTGCTATTCATAACCGACACGTTTCTGATACTGTCGGATTTTTCTTCGTTACTGGATGGCTGATATGCCAGTCTGCGGTCTCCGTCCTGAAAAGGGTATTCTACGGGATCATATTTTATAAGCGCATGATAGAAGTTCATTCAGCCGCCTCCTTTCGCACATTTCAATGTCTCTTCGGCTCTTTCTGATTTCATGATACTCCTGATCGTGCGCAAAAATATGTACATACTCTTTTTTATCGCCTTTCAGCGTTCATCTGCACAACTTCCAATATATAGCTTGTCTTCTTGTCCTGCGGAATGCAGCTGTACTGATATAAAAAGAGCCTTTCCATAATCTCCCTGCAGCTCTTGGCGCCGCAGTTCCTGATCTTGCTTATGTCTGTGCCCGAGGCTATTGCCTCTGCCAGATCACCGATGGTTCCGAATCCGGCTCTTTTCAGGCTGTTGTATGCTCTTACGCTAAGGTCCAGCGTCTCTATTGGTGTCTCGCTCATTCGGGAATTTAAGTAGAACTTGAAAAAGAACTTCCCGCCTCTCTTTTCGTGTATCCTGTCTCCTGTTACCTGTTCAATTATCTGTGATAGTGTCTGACTCTGGTCTGTGCTCATATCTGATTCCTCCATATACGTCCTTGATGACCTCCCGTACCTGGCGGCAGTGGATCTCCAGTATATCGTCTCCGCCGTCCCTGTTGATCATCGTTACCAAATCTTTGAGGGCCAGGGCATATTCAGAAACCGCAACAAGGTGAATGTGATTCTCCTTATGGGTCGTAAAGATCTGTCTGACATATGTAGTTTTTGTCCCGATGTAATCAAGTACCCTGTCAAATCCTTCCGGAGTTGTGATGATATCAATCAGCATCGTTATCTCACTATCGCGCATGATATAGGTGTTGTAGCCACGGATGATCCCGGCTTTTTCAAGCTTATCAACCCTCTTTTTGGCGGCAACACGCGACATGCCAATTGCATCACCGATTTCCTGGTAGGTCATTCGGGCGTTTCCCTTTATCAGTTTTAAGATCTTCTCATCTGTCTTGTCCATTTCCTCTGCTCCTGATCAGTGTCGACTCTGATGTGCTCATTATATGGATCACATTTCTTTTGTGCAACAGAAGAGGTTACGAAACGTAACCAAAGTTTCATTTCGTAACCTCATTATGATCCGGGGGTGTCCGGGGGTTGTTCTTACACTTTGATATGGGAGTTCTCATTTTTTATGGTTCATTTTACATTCCTGAATATGCGCCGATGTTTACGCACTCTGCGGATGTGAGACTTGAGTTGCCCTGCAGGTCCTTGTACCAGGTCACTACATAGAGGTTCTGGTCGTTACCTCTGCAAAGAGCCTTGTAATTTGTTCCGGATACAACCTGTGTTCCAAGAAGTGCAACGGGATTGTACATTACATCGCCCGTGTTGATCGCATCGAAGGAAGCCTGCGCATCCTGGTCAGGAAGCATTCCGGGCTTGCCGGTTCCCTTAACGACCCATGCGCCTGTTGCGCCTTCGCCAAGAGGTGTTCCGGTCTGGATTGCGGTCAGGTCGATCGGTGTAACTCCGATGATGGAATCATTTCCATTTGTGTCTTCATAGACTGTAATGAAATAGTAACCGGGTGTTGTGCTGCCTGCATCTGTCCCATATACAAGGTACATATAATTCGCACCGGAAACAACCTGTGTTGCTACAAGTCCGAGCACGTCGAAATCACCACCCTGGAACTTGAGCACTGCATTGATACGTGCACTGTCATCCTCACTCATCATGCCGGGCGTATTGTCTGTAACAAGCGCCCATCCGCCAACCATCGGCTTCTCTGCTGTAGGTGCTGCATCTTCTGCTATTTCTTCGGTGGCAACTACATTCTGTGCCTCTGATTCTGCAATTGCCATCTCGTTGTCGATCTTCTCTTCTTCAACTACCGGCGCTGCTGAACCGCATCCTGTTACTACCAATCCGATCGTTGCCACACATGCTATAGCTGCTGTAATTTTATTCATCCTTCTCATTGTTATTTCCTCCTCGTGATATTCATTTATCGTTTATCTTTCTTTTCAATTGCGGTCCCCGATTTCCTTCATTGTCCAGGACTGCCGTTTTTTCTCATATCGCATTAGCATTTTGCTCTCTCGATATATTGATACGAACAACAAATTAAACGGGCAAAATTTTGAATAAAAATACAGCACTTTTTTGACATAAAAAAAGGGCATGTGAAACCGAACTTCCATGCCCCGTGTACCGTTGGTACAAGTTTTCTGCAGACAGGTGTAAAAAAGTAGTTGATCTATGATCAGTAGCCGCAACATTGAACATTTCTGCAATACGTCAATAACACATAATCAATAACAGCAACATTGAACTTTTTCAAATAACTAAACATCCGGTTGTCTAAAAAAAAAACACCTGCTGCACGGGAAAAGGCTTTACACCTCTACCTCAAATTCAAACGTCTGGTTGAACTTATCGAGAGCTATCTGCATGGCAGTGATCTCTGCATCAATACGTTCATAATCCTTGTTCACAGCATCAAGATCGTAGTTGATGTACTGGAACTCAGGCGCAGTCTTCCTGGTACCGAAGAACCCTGAACTTACTCTTGTCTTTGCCTGACGTTTGCGCATCGAATCAAGAGTGCACTTTCTCTTGTTCAGCTGAGCCATCCTGACAAGCAGAGAATCGATTGTCATATCGACATCTCCTACCTTAACAGTGCTGGTTACATTTATTAAATTGATCGCATGCTTGATCTTTACGATCTTTTCATCTATTTCTGCGACCCTGGCTGATACATCCGAATAATCGTATTCCGGAATCACAGGCTCCTCGTCAACAGCTGCCACATACATCTGGCCTTCACGTTCCCTGCTCAGGTAAAATTCCTTATCGTCGTTAAGTCTTCTCAATAACTTATTTGCACTGGCTGATGTCATCTTTGTCATAGCATTTCCCTCCATTTTTTCACGTACTTCGCATTTGACAAGTTTGATTATAACTTTCCCATGAGTTCTTGTCGCTAAACCTGTGGTTCAGTAAACCAATTGCCGAAAAATGATCCGCTAACCCCGTCCCCCAGGCTCATTTTATGAAAGCATGGTCATTGTCAGGTGGTTTTTCCTGTCTTTTTCACCGATCCACTCATATCCGATATCCGATACAGCACTCTTTAGCACTGACAAGGAAAGGGCATCCGCATCCTGCGTGGGATCAAACCGCTCTCCGCCATAGTCCACAGTGAAAAGAGCTTTCTGCGTCTCGTCAGAATATTCGATGGTGCACAGAATATCAGGCACATGCATGTTGGGTATGAGTATCTGCTGGATCATTTCTTCAAAAGCCAGATTGATATGATTCATCATCCTGTAGGGAACAAGGTTCTTTCTGCAGTAGTTCTCAATCTCCGTCTGCACCCCGATGAAGTCAAAGCTCTTTTCCCTGATCTCAAACTCCAGTACCTTGAGCTTGCGGATAAAGCGTCTTGTCTTCTCCTTTTCCGGATGGTCAAAGATCTGCTCCGGGGTTCCTTCCTCGTAGATGCCGCCCTCATCCATGTAGAAAACTCTGTTTGCTATCGAGCGGGCAAAGCTCATCTCATGGGTCACGATCATCATGGTCTTGCCCATTTTGGCCAGCTCGCTTATTACCGCCTGAACCTCGCCTACCATGGTGGGATCCAGGGCGCTGGTGGGTTCATCCAGTAGTATCGTATCCGGATCCATGGCCAGTGTCCTTGCTATGGCCACGCGCTGTTTCTGGCCGCCCGACATCTCATCGGGATAGTTAAAGGCCTTTTCAACAAGTCCCACGATCTGCAGAAGGCGCATGCCTTCATCGTAGGCTTCCTGTCTGGATCTGCCCAAAAGATCTGTCTGCGGCATCATGATGTTCTCAATGACCGTCAGATGTCCGAACAGGTTGAAGGACTGGAACACCATGCCCATCTTCTGTCTGACTTTTCCAAGGTCGCAGCCGGGCTTTGTGATGTCCTCTCCGTTTACTAGTATCTGCCCGGAGGTCGGCGTCTCAAGCATGTTGATGCAGCGAAGCAGCGTCGACTTGCCCATGCCGGAGGGACCGATCACGGAGACTATATCACCGTCATTTATGACCGCACTCACATCCTTAAGGGGCGTGACATTATCAAATTCTTTTCTGAGTGATTTAAGCTCGATCATCAGTCTTTACCCCCTTCAGAATAGTTTCTTTTGTGCGCTGTTTGTAATTGAAGTTTATCGTTATTCTCTTTAAGATTCCCGTCAGGATTGCTGCCAGAATAAAGTAGACAACAGCCACTGCGATCAGCGGGAAGAACGCATCATAGGTCCTGGCCCTGATGAGGTCGCCCATACGGGTCAGGTCCTGGACAGCGACGTAACCCACAACTGCCGTTGCTTTCAAAAGAGCTACTATCTCGCCCTGGTATACCGGCAGGATATGCGGTATTGCCTGCGGAAGGATAACGCGGAAAAACGCCATGCTGTTGCTGTAACCAAGAGCCAGTGCGCCTTCCATCTGGCCTTTGTCAACTGCTCCTACGCCAACTTTCAGCATACCGAAAACCGCCGCTCCGAAGATCAGCGTAAAGCCTATTATCGCGACGATCTCTCCGCTTATTTCCACCTTCTCAAAGATGATGTAGTACAGGATCATCAAAAGAACTACCATCGGCGTTCCCTGAACAAGCCACACGCAAAATCTGGTGATGAGATTCGCTGCAGGATTGCCGTTCCTGCATGCCATAAATACCGCAAAGCCAAGTATCGTGCCAAATATGATAGCCAGTACAGTTATGAGAAGTGTCGTTCTGATTCCCGCAACAAAGAGTTTCCAGCGGTTCTCCCTGATAAAGGTCTTTTCAAAACTCTCCTTAACACTTGAAAAGAAACTCTCATCGACAGCTTCCACGTTCTTTTCCTTTACGATCACGCCCACTCTGTTAGTCATTAAAGGCCTTGAGAACAGCATAGCTTCCTTGCGCTCTTCAGTGACATTGAGATTGGCCATAGCGCAGTCAACATCGCCGCTCTTGCAGGCCATGACTATCGCACCATAGTCGTAAACCTTGAACTCAAGGTCAGCATTGAGCCATGCAGCAAAGCGTTTTGCAAGCTCTATATCAAATCCATTCAGTTCTGTCCCTGCGTAATAAGTATAGGGACGCGCAATTCCCGATGTTCCAACTATCAGATGATAATCAGGCGAGCTGCTGACCGGAATCTCCGGCATAGTCTCACTTTCATCCACAAGCCAGCGCTTATACATATCATCCAGCGTACCATCACTTTCGACCTCATCCAAAAAGGCGTTTACCTTATCCACAAGGTCAGGGATTTTGGCCTTTTCTGATATTCCGACGGCAATAGGTATTTCCTCTCCTATGGTCTCATCAAGAAGACGGATTCCTTCAACTCCACTTTCAATTGTGGTTCTCAGCATCTTTTCGTCGCCGCAATAGGCATCTACCTTTCCCGACTGCACCGAGTTTATAAATTCAGTTCCGTTTATGTATACGAGCGTTGCACCAGGCAGCGCTTTCTTTACCTGTGCCTCGTCGGCTGTTCCCATGCCCACTCCAACTTTCATCGACGGGTCATTGAGCTGTGCAACCGAAGTGATGACTGCTCCGCTTCCTGATGCACCTCCGCTATCCTTCGCCCTTACAACCATTACAAAAGCTGCAGGCCAATATTCAACAAAGTCCATGACTTCACTGCGCTCGTCGGTGATAATGATGGATCCGCATGCCATATCTGCTTTACCGGACTGAACTGAGGTAAGCGCCGCTGCAAATTCCATTCCGGTAAACTCAACGCGAACATCGAGCTCTTTTGCCATAAGAAGGATTACCTCGGCGTCAAAGCCCATGATGGCTCCGCCTTCTCCCGCATAGCTCATAGGTTCCAGAGTATCGGTTGCAGCCACCCTGATGGTTCCTGCGTTTCCGGGCCAGTCCTGAGCCGGCATGACCTTTATGCTCTCATCCGCTCCTGTCCACTTCGCCCAAAGCTCGTCAAGGGTCTCTTTCGGGATTGAGTCGTATGCTGCCTGCCACTTCGGAAAATCTTTGTCTCCCTTTGTAAATGCAATGCCGAAGGAAGCTTCCTTTAAGGGCTCAGGGAAAAGAGCCAGTCCCGTATCCCTGTGTACCGACAGCGCTCCGATTCCATTGTTGGTAAGGCACGCATCACTCTTGCCTGCCTTGACAGCCATTGTCATGTCAGGCATCGCCGCAAAGTACGTGAACTCTTTTACGTCCGATACTTTTGACAGAACCAGTTCCTCAAAGGGAGCTCCTGTGAGCATAGATATGGTCTTGCCGTTCAGCTCCTCAAAAGTTGTGTATTCGGGTATGTTTTCTCCGGTCGCAGTCCGGGAAGCGCCGCTCTTGTTTCCCTCGGCGGAATTATCGCCGCTGCTGCCCTGCCCTGCGGCTCCACACGCTGAAAGCGCCAGGCACAGTACCATGCAAAGGATAATGCGCCGGGCATATGTCGATATCTTCATCCTTGCCCCTCATTTCTTTCTGGATTTATTATCTCTGACCTCGTTGTCAGTCTTATTCCTGCTGTCTTCGCTGATAGCTCTTTTGCTTAAATTCTTCTCTTTATCTCATCTATCAAAGTGATGTCTGCCGGAAGCCACTTTACAGAATCAATGCTCTTTGCATCAAGCCACCTGGCGTCCTCTGCCTCTTTTAATACCAGGTCGCCGGATATGAGGCTGCACCAGTAACAGCGCATTGACAGATGGAATTTAGGATAGTCATATTCGATCGTGGTAATATATTCATCGACGCTGATCTCTGAATCAAGCTCTTCTTTGATCTCTCGCTTCAGAGCATCTTCGGGGCTTTCTCCCGGCTCGACCTTGCCACCCGGAAATTCCCACCAGCCCTTATAATCGCCGTATCCCCTTGCGGTCGCAAAGACTCTGTCTCCGTCTTTTATCAGTGCCGCTACGACATTTATCGTTTTTCTGGAAGTGTCCATACTCCTGACCTTCTCTCCTTTTTGTTTTGGTCCCCCAGGACCATCATCTGCCAATCAATCTTTTTATCTGATCTGCTGTCGCTATAGGATAAAGATCCTTCATGTGCTTTGCAATTGCTTCGCGTGATTCTGCAGGTGACTCGCTGTATCTTGACGTCACATGGTCATACCCCCACAAAGCCTCCGGCTTGGAGTAGACAGCAATGGGCCAGCCATAGAACTCACCCTTCTTGTTTTTGCGCTGCCTGAAATCCTTTACGCAGAGGTAGCTCTTCATCTGCAGGTCAGTGACCGTCCCATCAAAGCCCTTCTCGCCGCCCTTTCCAAAACCTGCCTTCTGCTTGAGGTCGTTGGAATACAACTCGTCCTCAATCTCAAAACAGTCCATGATCTTCTTCTGGCGCCTGGATGCTTTCTCGTCATCCCAGAGGGCATCGAAATCATAGCCATCTCTCCTGTAGTTGGCAAAATACGGCAGCCACTTCGCAGATATGAAGCCGGCTTTCTTTTCAAAGAACTTGCCGTAAGCTATTTCGCCGCTCCTTGCAATGATCTCACGCCATTCCCAGGGATCAACCTCAGGATCACCGCACCACCAGTATCCGGGGACAGTGCGCTCCTCGAGTGAAAATCCCGGAATATCATTTTTGAAAAGGGGAAGGAATCCCACTTCGTTTATGTAGTTTACTGCATCCCGGACCGAATGCAGGCATTCAGGGTCATCCCAGTCAACGCCGTACATGATCCAGACTCCGTTTTCATTAGCCATTTTTGAAACCTTTTCTTACCTTCGCTCTGTCTATCAGTTCTGCAGACTCGTTCATGGCTTCTTCGAGGTATTCCGCTTCCCATTCCCTGCCGGCCTTTTCTTTTTTCTTAATCTCAGCCCAGGCAGCATGCAGTTCCTCCTCCGAAGCATATTTCATGTCCCCGAAAACGTGAGGATGCCTGCGGATCATCTTGTCTGAAATGGTCTTGGCGACATCTTCAAATGTGAAAAGCCCCTCTTCCTCTGCCATTACAGAGTGAAACATTATCTGCAGAAGAAGATCTCCAAGCTCCTCCTTCAGGTTAGTCGGATCTCCTGTCCTGTCGAGGATATTGATCCCGCCGATCACCTCAGCAGCTTCTTCTATACATCCCGGCTTCAGGCTGTTATGCGTCTGAACCTTGTCCCAGGCGCAGCCGTCTTCACTTCTCAGTTTTTCCACAATCTCTTTTAATCGTTCAATCTCAGTCATATATTCCTCTTTTGGTCCCGGGAGAAGGGTTGTCGGTCCATTTTTATTTTGGTCCCATAACACCGTCCTCGCCATCTGTCTTTCTATACATTATAACGCTAAATGTGCCTGTGGTGACGCGGTTATGTTATCGGTTCTTTTCATATATCCATTCATACTCATCATGACAGATCATCTGCCTGGCCGTTATGCTCTTCGCTGCTGAGCTGCTATTTGACTAAGGCTGACTTACCTCATGACAAAAACGCTTCTACCAGCATCTTTCTTATGCCATTGATATCCAACGGGTTTTCTTCTGTTTCATACGAAAACATCAAATTTTTCCCGGGATAAATTCCGCTTGCTCTGTAAATGTCCATTTTCTCTATAGTTTCTTTTCTATAGTCTTCCTCACTCAATCGTCCAAAGTGCTCAAAGAAAATGATTTCTCTTGTTTTCACTTTCAGCAGAGTAAAATCAGGATACCTTATGGTTCCATCATGCATTTTCACAGGATACTCATAGCGATATGGAATTCCAAGCTCAAGGAGCATGTCTGCAATAATAGCCTCGGATTTGGATCTGACTTTCTCACCCCTGCGTGTGTCATATATCTTTTTCTCAGGCTTGTATGAGCTTGGTCTGAACGGCCTGGACTGCCATGCTCTTGCATACATGTCATCAGGTAATATATAAGGTAAAACAAGCGCTTTTCGTTCATCAGATAACCCTTCAAATGTAGTTTCTGCCTGCTGTTTCCGATACTGGTTCAGGAAGTTTTCGAGTTTCTTCTGCTCGGCCCTTGCAGCTTTCAGGAACTGCTTGTTGTAATCTTTCTGAGCGAGTTGTTTGATTATTTTCGCTTTACTCTTTGAAAGGTACTGTCCTGTAGTATCACCTGAATCAACTACATTATAATATCTGATTTGTCGAGTAGTCCTGGTAATTCGAAGTCGTCCATTCGGAAATGCAGTTTCATCTTTCTCAGCCTGCTTTATTGCTCTCTGTAACAATTCAAGGCGATTGTTTATGATTGTAAAAATACTATTCATTCATTTTGATTCCTTTCTTTTTCAATTTATTTCATGTACGAATTTGAAAATATACCTAATGCCAACTTCACCACGTTTCTTAGGTATACATTTTCAAGTTTTACTAGCTCTTTTCTGCGTCCATATACCTAATGCAAACATTGTGGTTATTCTTAGGTATACTTTTTCAAATGCTACAGCCTTCTATGCGCTATATGTATACCTAATACAGAAATTCTTACATCGTTTAGGTATACACTTCGGAACATTGCCCCCTCGTTCAGCCAATATGAATACCTAATGAATGCCGCTTTCATCTTCTTAGGTATATTTTTGAAAGTAATCCCCTTTTTTCTTAATGTGTATACCTAAAGCGATAATCCACGTCAGTTTAGGTATATCGCCTTGTGCAACACACAGTCACAAACAACAAATCAAGCAGCTCGTCAGCCAAAATGCTTAATGCAAAGCACAACACAAAATGCCGCATCATGGCACGTACATAGAAAAACAAGTGGCACATATATGGCTCTATGTCACCGTTTTCGGTCAGATAATGGAAATTCAACGCATCAGAATGATGCGCGGTAATGCAGAACACATACAATTCAAAAAAGACGCATGCAGATTACAAAAAACAGACTATCACAATCGTTCAAGAATCTCAACCAATTACGAAAAGCAAGCATATACGCAAAACACATGCAATTTAAAGAAGCCTGTGGATTAAGAAAACTTACTATCACAGCAATTCTAGAGTCCCGATAAATTGTGAACTTCAATCAATTACAAAAAAGCACAAACACCAACAGAAGCAGCGCTTGTGACTAAAAATACGGGCGCTGTAAAAGGCGCCCGTAAACTTTTATAAGTCAACATTTCAGCCGTGGCCGCGCACCAACGGTAACAACAGCCACGTTTTATCAGTTATTGCCGTCTCTCCTTTTGGGAAACAGCAGTGACTTTTTTACAGTACCTTGGACAGGAAATCCTGAAGCCTCTTACTCTGGGGATTCTCAAAGAATTCTTTAGGAGTGTTTTCTTCCAGTATATTTCCCTCATCCATGAAAAGAACTTTCGTCGCAACTTCACGCGCAAAGCCCATCTCGTGGGTTACCACAACCATAGTCATCATCTCTTCAGCCAGCTGCTTCATAACATCGAGAACTTCGCCGACCATCTCAGGATCGAGCGCAGAAGTGGGCTCGTCAAAGAGCATCACTTCCGGGTTCATGCAAAGGGACCTGACAATGGCGATTCGCTGCTTCTGTCCACCTGAGAGTGAAGCCGGATATACGTTTGCCTTGTCCAGGAGATTGACTCTGTTAAGAAGCATCGTCGCTTTCTCTCTGGCATCCTGCTCGCTCATGATTCCCAGTTTAACGGGAGCCAGGATGATGTTATTCATAACAGTAAGGTTGTTGAAGAGATTGAAGTTCTGGAACACCATTCCCATGCGGGCTCTGACCTTGTTGATGTTGACCTTTGGTGCTGTGATGTCTTCACCGTCAAAAAAGATCTGCCCGGAAGTGGGGCGCTCTAAGAGGTTAAGACATCTTAGGAATGTGCTCTTTCCGGAACCTGAAGGACCGACAATAACGATCTTCTCTCCCTTTTCAACCTTGTAGTTGATGCCGGTGAGGACCTTGTTTGTGTTTCCGTCAGGATCTGTGAACTCTTTATGTAGATTCTTAACGTCTATCACTCTTGCGCATCCTCCTTTCCAGCTTATTAAGAAGTATTGTCAGCACCTTGATGATGATGAAGTAGATCACCGCTGCGCCAATGAGGGGCATGAAGGCGTCATAGGTCCTTGATGCGATCTGATTGGCTACACGGGTAAGGTCTGCAAGACTTACATATCCCACGATGGCTGTTTCCTTTATCAGGGTGATAAATTCGTTGCCCAGCGGAGGGATCACGTTTTTGATTGCCTGAGGCAGAACGATATAGCGCATGGTCATAGCCTTGGAAAGTCCCAGACTTCTGCCCGCTTCCATCTGTCCCTTGTCAACAGCAAGGATGCCGCCTCTGACAATCTCCGAAACATACGCCCCGGAGTTGATGCCGAAGGAAAGAGATGCCACCAGAATTCCGTTATTGGAGGACGCCATGATGATGAACCACATGATAAGGAGCTGCAGTACACTCGGCGTTCCTCTGATAATATCCACGTATACGGTGGCTATGTAATTCAGTATTGTGGGCTTTCCGTCTTCAGTGGTGGACAGCTTCATAAGAGCAGTTATGGTTCCGATGACAATTCCCAATATCCCTGCGAAAAGAGCTATCTCAAGCGTTATCCCAAGACCTGAAAGATACAGTTTCCAGCGGTCACCGGTTACAAAAGCCGCAACAAAACGTTCGTTTAAAGTCATTTATTTATGATCACTCCTCGATGTATTTTTTAACGAGACTGTCGTATGTTCCGTCTGCCTTAAGCTCTTTTAATGCAGAATTGATATTATTTGCAAGCTCTGCGTCTCCCTTAGGAAGTGCGATAGCGTAGTACTCGGGCTCGAAATCAAACTGCTCACCGCCAAGTACGTCAAGCTTATCAGAGAACTGTGCGCCGAATACTTCAGCAGGATTCTTGTCTACGATAACGCAGTCAACACGTCCGTTGTTCAGATCGTTTACAGCGTCAACAGCTTTGTTATAAGCTGAAACCTCAGCGCCTGCGATCTCGTCTGCGATGAATTCGCCTGTGGTTCCAAGCTGAACGCCGATCTTCTTGCCTTCAAGGTCAGCAGCAGTTGCTATAGCTGATCCCTTGGGAACGAGAACATTCTGAACTGCTTCATAATATGAATCAGAGAAATCAACCATGTTCTTTCTCTCTTCAGTTACTGTCATACCTGCAATGGCAACATCGATCTTGTTTCCAATGGAAGATACAAGAGAATCAAACTCCATATCCTGGATCTGAACTTCGTAGCCGGCCTTCTCGCCGATTGCCTTGATAAGGGCTATATCGAAGCCGTCCGGATTTCCGTCGTCACCAACGTACTCGAAAGGCGGGAATGCTGCGTTTGTTCCTACTACGAGTGTTTTGCCTGTGCTTCCTGCGCCGGTTGCTGCGCTTCCGCATCCTGCAAGTGCTGTTACTGTCATCATTGCTGCAAGGGCAGCTGCCAAAATTTTCTTCTTCATACTTTTTCTCCTCTTATGCATGTTTTGTGTATATTTATACACATTTATGTATAATATAGCAGGGTAATTAAAAAATATCAAGTAAAAGATATCAAGATTTTTGAAAAGAGATATCGCTGGATAAGGTACTTTCATGGAAAACAACCATTTCTTATCGTATAATTTTTTCATAGTAATGTGAGGAGGATTCGGAATGAAGAACATCCACAAATGGGCAATCCGAATAGTTTCGTCAGGTATTTCATTAGTCATGCTGGCAGGATGCGGAAATACATCTGCGCCTCAACAGCCTGCTGCAACAGAACCAACAGTTTCCGAAGAAATGACTATTGATACTCCCGCGCAGTCTGCCACGGAAGAACCGGCAGCCTCTGAAGAAATCACTATCGATCCTCCGGAACAGCCACAGCCATCCACAAAGAACAACAGCCTGATAAAGCACCATTTCGATGTACATGAATATAATCACGGCGCAGATGATTACTATAACCTTTTAGATGACGGGATAGAATTCGAACTGATCGGTCAGCTTAGTGGCACATGCTGGATCTGTGCTTCAGCGTGTGCGATGATGACCGCATATCAGATTGATAATGACGATTACAAATGTAAAAACTCCACTTTTTTAGCAAAAAATACATTTTCATTATTGTTGCAAGATGGATGTCGAGCTCATTACACTTCATGCCCGATGAGCAGGAGCCCGTGCCTGTGGGCTCCTGCCATGTTATGTAGTTTTTTACAGGAATAGGAAGTGCCTGCTAACTATTCCTTAATAGGGCGACTGAGAATCGAACTCAGATCAGATGCGTATAAGACACCCGCTCTCACCATTGAACTACCGCCCTAAAAACAAAAAATGGACCTATCCAATTTGCCCGGATAGATCCAAAATTTCTCAAGATTGTGCCAATGCGCCTGGTTTCAGCCTAACATCGGACCTTGTGACCTATCCTGTCATATTTTTCTATATCATAAAAATTCTCAGATGACTCCAAATAGAGCGCATGACGACCAAGCATATTGATCGAATGATCATATGCTATGGACGATATGACTATTAAATTCGAAATCATCAAATTTCTCATTAAAAGATCTAAACCTTAACCTTTCGAAAATATCTAACTGCTTTAGATAAACAAAAAAGGAAGCGACTGCGTATCTATATTGATGTGTTTGCATCAAAATAAATAGGACAGGCACTTCCTATGTTACTATATTATCACCATGATTTTAATTTGTAAAGTACATTTTCTGCACAGCGAATTTATTGTTTGTTCAAACAACTGCTTATACTGCGATATGATAAGTATATGCATCAGCCGTCTCGCCGGTCATTGCCTGAAACGCTGTCCTATAGGCATTCAGCTGTGGTTCGTATAGCTTATCAAGCCCCGATCCATCTACGTTGGTCTTGTAGTCAACGATATGCCATTTTCCGTCTTTCAGGTAGATCACATCCATGACGCCATTCCAGATCTCGGCATCCTTTTTATAGCAGAACGGCACCTCGCAATACACTTCATCTGCATCAATGAGTTCTTTCAAAATCAGCTGCGGCAACTTGTTTTCCTGTGGATATCCGCTTGAACGCATAGTATTTCCCACCTGAAGCAGAGCCTTTTTAAATTCAGACTTAAAGGATGCCGTTTCCTCAGTCAGGTACTCACCCAAAATCTCATCCACTGTGGCCTCAAGATCAGTCTTATCCCTGGTGCTTACCAGAACTTCCATAAGCCTATGAGTAATTGTTCCTAACAAAGTAGGAAATCTATGAACAACAGACCGCTGAGAAGTATTATCAATCTCATTCGCCGGTACCTCAGTCTCAGCCACCAGGTCATCCAATGAATCTTCGTCCATTTTTGAATGTGCCACCAGGCTGGGGCGCATGATTGAATAAGTCTCCTTTTCTGAAGACCTGTCATTCAGAACGCACTTCTGCTCAGCATCTTCGTAGAGATCCTTTGCGCACACAGACACCGTTTTCTTTGTAGCAACAGCGGAATTTGCTATAGTCTCTTCAAAGAAATCCTTTACATCTCCAGCCATCAGGTCTTTCCACGCCGAACTGGCAATGTAGCTTCCACCACCGCTCTTTGCATTTCTCCAATAATGACTATTACATAGTATTAATGCATTTCTGGCTCTGGTTGCTCCGACATAAGCCAGCCTGGTCTGCTCCGCCTTAATAGCAGCCTGTTCTTCTTCCTCTTTAGATGAAAACTGGCTGGTTGATATGTATACACCGTTTTTATCGCGATCCTTATCAAGCCTGAAGATATATCCCTCAACAGCAGGATCCCGTTCAATTCTTATCTTGCAAGCCGGCGCTTTGGCGCTTCCATAGCTCAATATAACTATAGGCGCCTCAAGGCCTTTAACCTTATGAAGATTTGCCAGATGAACAACATTATCATCTTCCTGAAGCCTGAGACACCGCTCAATCTCATTAGTTCCGTTGATAAGATCTGAAACAAAGCCTGCTCCGTCCTTGATCGAAGAAATAGTTCCTGTATTCTCTGCATTTCTCAACAGTTCCAGAGTATAATAAACGACTTCCAGATTACGGCTGCTGGTATACCTGAACACCCTGAAATCACTCATGATCCGCTCAAACAAAGCAGAAGGCGAAAGAGATCTCGAGGCACGATTGAGATCCCTCAATGACTCTATCGTTGTCTTTACCTTCTTTATCGTTTCTGAAGAAATCTCACCGTCTTCCTTATCGGCATATCTTAGAGCAATTGCATTTCCGCTGTTTCTATAGGCAAACAGCTCATCCCGAGTTAAGCCCAAAACTTTTCCGGTAAGCGCTGCATAGAGAGATATCTGATCTGAATCATCCGCCACCGCAGAATAAATATTGTAAATTTCCGACAAAGCAGGGCAATCGTCAAAGGCAACCTTTCCCTCTACTCTATAGGGAATGTCGTGCTCTTCAAAATACTTCATGAACTCCTTCAGCTGGCTTTTGGCTTTTGAGATGATCATAAAGTCACGATATTCAACAGGCCTTGGATCTTTATCATCCTTTCCGCGAATGGTATAACCCGGATTGTTTACCAGCCTCTCAATAATCTCTCCGACCTGAACCGTATCTGTTTCTCCATAGTGCTCATCCGTCTCAGGTCCTCCGGTATAAACATCATACTTATACGCGCCCTGAAACTCAGATCCCCATGTATCAGCAGCCAGCGGTATTTCTTCAAATTTGCTCTGGTTAACTGTCTCTTCAGGAAGCATTATGCTGAAACGACGATTATAATAGTCACACATCTGTGTTGTCGACCTGAAATTCCTTGAAAGCTCAAGTACTTCTCCAACGTCTCCGCCAAACATTCCTTTCACATTCAAAAACGCATGAACATCTGCCCCTCTAAATCTATAGATAGATTGTTTCGGATCGCCAACAACGAACATAGAACCGGCTCGGGGAACACACTTTGTCCAATCGGGACCCGGCTTTTTTGCAGACAGATAGAAAAACACTTCAGCCTGCATAGGATTTGTATCCTGAAATTCATCAATAAGAAAGAAACTGTGACGATTATAAATGTACTCAATCAACTTCCCATCACCTTCTGCATCTCTCTTTAACATATTTCTAAGGTAGTATAAGCAGTCAAAAAAAGTAACTGCTCCCTTATCACGAATAGCCTTCTCTATGATAGGAATACACTTATCAGCAAATGTCATGGTGATGTTATATTGAAGATTCTCAAGCTTACTGAAAACTCCGTTATCTGAACCGATCGTAAGCTTAATAGCACTGCGTCCCGGATCAAAATACTCTTCGTCACCAACGCCGAGTCTGCTCATTGCATCCTTGTTGAGCTGTAATTTAAGGACGCTTTTTATTGCATAATAAACATTCACAAAGTTTAAGGACCACTTCTTACGCATTGCATTAGCAGACTTTTCTATTGCATCTACAGTTTTTCTGCTGTCTTCATTGCCAAGATATATGCAGTCCTTGTTCTTTGAAATAACTCCAAGGATGCGAATAAGATCATCTCTCTCCTGCCGGAAACTCTTATCTATATCATAGCTTTTGATCTCCTCAAAGTTAAAATGCACATTTCGGTTATTCATGAGGATTGAAACAACCTTCAGGAACGTTTCCTCAGGCTCAGAATTCACACTTCTAAATGTCCCTGCGAGATCTGCCAGAGCCCTGCCATATTCTCCTTTGCTGATCTTCACATATTCCTGTCTGTAGAGTTCAGCTATTTCCTTGTCCTGAAGAATTACAGCATTCGACGGAATCCCTGCCTCAGTAGGGTGCTCGGTCAGAATCATGTGACAAAAAGAATCTATGGTGCCCATGAAACACATATCAATATTATTCAGAGCTTTAAGACACCTGTCTCTTGTCTCATTCGTAGGCGCGGGCAGTTCTCCGGCATATCCTTCCGATTTGTACTTATAATCCGGGTTTGCCCTTTGACTTAGAACTTTCTGAAAGCGATCATAGAATTCATTGGCTGCTGCCTTTGTGAAAGTAATTGCACAAATCTTATCAATATCTATACCATGTTCAACCATCGATACCATTCTGCTTACGAGCATTGTGGTCTTTCCTGAGCCAGCCCCTGCCTCCACAAAAAAGTTAGCAAATACATCATTTACGATCTTATCTCTGGAATTTGAATCTACATTTAATCTATCCATAGTCATATTAATCCTCTCCTTCCAGTTCAACTCTTCCGCACAGCCTTGCGTAACTGCAGTACTTACATGGATCAGCTTTGTCATCTGCGTTAGCACATGGATAATCATTATGTTTCACGGCATCCATAAAATCAGCAAGCACATCTTTTAACGCAAGTTTCATATTTGCATCATATCCACATGTAATTGTCTGGTTCAGTCTGAGATATCGATATTCGCCTCCGACGATATGATATCCCTTTTGTTCCATTAGATATGAATAAATGACAACCTGCAGGCATGAGTAAATATCATCAGGTATATGCTTAACGTTCCTTCCGGTTTTGAAGTCCACAACCACGTACTCATCAGGACCAACCTGTTCAACTCTGTCAGGGAATCCCTTAATAACGATTCCTGCCTCATGCGTACATTCGATTTCCTCTTCCTTCAGGACAACTTTTCTGCGGGGATCATTATCATACGCAGATTCCATCATATCCATAAACTGCGCTTTAGCTTCGGCGACACTGCCGGAAATCAGAACAGGATGTGACTTTAAGTGGTTTTCAAAAGCATCATCCGCGAGCTTCATAAAATCAGTTTTAGAAATAGTTGTGTCAGCAAGCTCTTCCATGAGGGCATGAACAATAATTCCCTGATCACTTGCAGACATAACCTCAAAAGGATTATCCCTATCCTCTTCAGGTAAACCAAGGATATATTTATACATATACTTGCGTCTGCATTCAACAAAAGTGCTGAGCGCTGTAGGAGAATAGCTTTTTCCATCCGTACTCAGTTTTGCCAGCGTGGAAGATGATGTCCCACCATCTTTAATTATCTCTGAGCCCTCATTGTATGCCCTACCTATTCCGGCAGAGGAATCCAGCCCGGGATCAAAGTATTCAACTCTGGTAATTATGGATTCCATATCCTTTATGGAAGCTTTTTCTCCATTTTCTGCCCTATAGAGGTCAAATAATAGCGAAGAAGCGTTTTGTTTCTTTAACTCTGCAGCATTGATTCCGGCAAAAGAAATGTGTAATTCACATCCAAGAGCAGGCGCCAGCCTTGCGAGAGTAAACAGACTCTCTCTTTTAGCCTTTACTCTTCCCTTAGAATCATACTGCTCCAATTCTTTTCCAAAGAGCCTGATGTCATCATCCAGAAGAAGGTAATTCTCTCTGGGTGTTCCGGGGTAATTAGCTGCCGTCATTCCAGCCACATAAATGTCATGACGAATAGTACTGAATGCAGAACTTATATCAGTAACATGAAGCTTGCCGGGTTCGCTGTTCTGACAGCAGATCATTGCGGATAATATATCCGAGATTACATCCTCTGCCTGCTGATCAATCCCAGCTTTCCGCACTACAGAAAGGGAATTATAAATAGCTGAAAGCGCACACTCATCAATGCGATTTGTTATCATGCGGGCATAATCTTCCCCGCCACGTCTTATTCTCGAGTATCTTAAAACAAACTCTTCACAGGGGAGCGCCAGTTCAGCCGCTAATTCTTTAAGCTTTTTTTCAGCTTGTTCATTTCTTTCATCACCGGATAGTGTTCCGATGTAATCATTGACTTTTACAAGATTGCTTTTTTCATCATTAGTAAGCCTCAACTGTCCCAATACATCCAGGACGTCTCTTATCTTTACATTTTCAAGGCCTTCAACATCCCCCACGAATTTCTTGCGATCAAATGCATCGCTATCAAGCATGCTCTTCAATGCGGAAGCGCTAAACAGCCCCGTAGTCATCCACCTGTTATATGAATTCAGAAGTCTTGCAGGATTTGAATTAGTAATCGGAACACCACAGCCAAAAGTAACAGGAATATTCTTACCCACAGCAAGGTCAAATATAAGCTGGGAATATGTCCTTGGATCTGCCGTTGCAATAACACATTTATCAAGCTGCTTATTGGAATAAATGTCCGTCAATATGTCTGAAATTTCATTCATTGCTCCATAGCAGTTTTTATATGATGCAACTCTCACGCCACCCTCTTTTGAGTTGTATAATTCAGCCAGGTTTTTTTCAGCAAACTTTCCACCGGAAAGCTTATTTATCAGTTTAAGTTCAAGGGGCCTTAACGGAAGCTCTTTTATAATCTCAAAGTCAGCATCTATATTCAGACTTTCACTTATTGCCTTTCGGATAATCCCAACGCTATCAGCACCATTCAATATCTTTAAATAATTATTATAGACATCCAAAAGAGCTTTATTCTTCTCTATAAAGACACCTTCCTGAAGCACTTCTTCCAGTTCCTTCTGCTCATCATCCCCATCTACAAAAAAGCGCATCATCCTTATGGCATTCGTCAGATCAGCTATATCAGCGTACGTGGGATTGGAAAAATAAGCCGAGCCTTTAGCTGCCTTTGAAACCAGCGCAGTCTCCTCCTGCCTGCTGATAAATGATGAAGAAACAGAAACGCCGGACTTCATCAGCGCATATCTTGCCAGATCCGTCGCATTCATAATCCTCACATTAAAGCAGTTGACATTATTTGCTGCCAGGCTCCTGAGCAGTTCATCTCCGTTTATCTTTGATGCCAGTATAATTCGTTCTCTCATTTCATTGCTCCCTAACGCTATTCAATAAAAATCCTCAGATTGCTCTTTCAAATTTTTCAAACATCAACAACTTATGCTCTTAGGTGACATTTACTTTTTCATTTAATGCTTTGTGCATTATGACAATAGCATACAACGTGTCCTATAAATGCACAGTAAAAAAAAGACAGCCATCTGTATTTCGGCCATCCGGGCAGCCTCGGCAGCAAGGAAAGCAAGCTCGTACTCCTCATACAGATCGCTGATTACAGATATCAGTGTTTGAGTGTTTCCAGGAAGTTCGCATAAGAAGAAAACAGGTCGGAAGATGCTTTGCAATGACTGGCATACTCCCCATACCAGGACTCCACTGCTTTTTGGTCCTGTCCTGTTATTGGGGACGGAGCATTCTTTTGCATGCTTTCTGCTGCAGTCTTAAGCGATTGTAACTCACTATAATCACCACATAAACTTATCAGTTCACCACAATAATCATAGACTTTATCCAAACCTGCCTGAGCTTTAATGCTTGCCGAATATGCGACAGGCAGAGATGAAAACTCAACATTTGTAGCTTCTAATGCCTCATTATCCGCACCGGAAATTTTCTCCATTGTTTCATATACATTCTGGCACAATTCCGGATTGATCAGTTTTCCGCAAATTGAACATCTTCCGACTTCTCTTGTATGTCCCAGCGGATTCCCCTCAGTTTCGCCACAAACGCTGCAAATCTTCGGTTCAGTGCAGGTAGCATCTTCCCAGGTATGCCCTAAAGCCTCTCCTTCAGTCTCTCCGCAGACTGTACAGGTCATTGGCTCAGTACAGGTTGCTTCTTTCCATATATGTTCATGTGCACTTGCAGTTAATGTCGTAACCAATATTAGTGTTGATAAGCACAGCATGCATTGTCTCTTCATAGGAGAACCTCGTCCAGTTCAATCAAGTCATAAGGGCTCTGGAAGTCTTTCAGATGCAGCCTTTCCATAACTGTAATAGATATGAAGATATCTGTTCTTCTCATCTGAATAAAAGACTGGCGTCTCAATTGTGTCTTATGGCTGAGTCATAAGTATTTTAATCAGTTCTGTGAAGCTGACTATTTCCTGAACAGTTGTGTATTCTTCGGTTGTATGTATGTTGTGCATAGGACCATATATATTAAGGCCGTCAATCCCGTTTTTTATCAGGGAATTTATGTCACTTCCGCCAAAGGATTTCTTTGCCGCAGCCGTCTTCCCCTGCTTCTCTAAAGCTCTTTTGTACCTATCCAAAGCACTTCCGGGCGCAGCATCGGGATCTTTCCTATACACAGTGATTCTTTCTTGTGTATCAATAAAGACCTGTGCACCTGCTCTGTTTGCCTCTTCTGAGAAAATGCTTTTTACGCTTTCCATTGTTCGATGTGCGTCTTCATGGACACCGCTTCTTATCTCACCTTTTATGAAGCAGGTTTCCGGAACAGCATTGGTAACGCTGCCGCCTTCTATAGTTCCGATATTCAGCGCAGTGTGATCATCAGCCCATCCCTGCTTTATTCTGCTGATCGCGGCAGCTGCGGCGGCGATCGCATTTATTCCCTTTTCCGGCTCATATCCTGCGTGGGAGGCCTTGCCCTTTATACGCACTTCAAACGAAATAAGAGTCGGTTCGCAGGATGAATATACTCCATATTCTCCGCTACAGTCAGGAGCAAAGGCGAGCCCGGACCGGATCTTTGAATAATCAAGAGCTGTACTTCCAAGGCCGTAAACCTCTTCCGCCACGGTAAACAAAAACTCTATCGGCGGATGATCAAGTTCTTCCTCTACGACTCCGGTGTATGCCTCAATAATACCGGCTATGCCAACCCTGTCATCTGCCCCCAGGACTGTAGTGTGGTCACTTGTGATTGTTCCGTCGTCTTTTATTATGATCTTCTTATTGTTCCCCGGAGCCACGGTATCCATATGTGCACAGAAAAGAACAGGCTC
>JAEEGL010224733.1_pt1 | contig 26584 bp, 17 predicted proteins | sample 9134231 | NCBI WGS metagenome assembly JAEEGL01 (sample SAMN16246548, study PRJNA631951) | gut metagenome | biome: gut microbiome; feature: rumen; material: fiber-attached | host: Bos | place: Iran: Karaj | collected 2018-10 | reverse complement strand
GACCGCGCATGAATGCCAGCGGGGCTATCTGAATGACGTGCTTCTCCATCATGTCCTGCAGCTTCACCTGTGGCAGCATGTCCTCCAGCGCGTCGTAGAGCGGCTGCAGGTAGGGGTCTATCTTGTCCTTCATGTCGCCGGGCAGGAATCCCAACTTCTCGCCAGCCTCCACGGCAGGCCGCGACAGGATGATCTTCTTGGCGGTCTTCTCCTTCAGCGCCTTCACGGCCAGCGCTATCGACAGGTATGTCTTACCCGTTCCAGCAGGTCCCACGGCAAACACCATGTCGTTGTCCTGATAGGCATCTATCAGCCGCTGCTGGTTCTCAGAGCGTGCCTTGATGGCCCGTCCCGACATCGAGTAGCACACCACACCGTCCGGAATCTCATCCTTCGTGCGATGCCCCTTGACGATGTCCAGTATGTCCTCTTCTTTCAGTGCGTTGAACTTCAGCACGTGCTGTCGTATTTTCTCCGTACTCTCCTCGAAGGCCGACATCTGCTCCTCGTCGCCCAGAATGCGTATCACGTTGTCACGGGCTACGATGCGCAGCTTCGGAAACAGTGCCCGCAACATCTGCAGGTGCTGGTTTCCAATGCCGTAGAACACTACCGGGTCAATGTCTTCTAATACTATATGCTTCTCTATCAAAATATCCTTATTTTAAATAATGGTGCAAAGGTACGAACTTTTTTTGATTTATCATTACTCATTGCCTAATTTTTCCCACGCATCATGTAATTTTCACCACGCATTGACTAATTTCCGTTACTCAATGCGTGGTGGAAATTAGTCAATGAGTAATAGAAATTAGTCCATGCGTGGCGGAAATTAGTCATTACTTAGCAGCACGTCACAGAGGTCGGTATTGGGCGGATACGTCTCCAGACGGTCGGACACGTTGTAGTCGATGCCCGTGGTCTGCTGCATCCGACGGTTCCACTTTTCGTAGCAGCCACTGTCGGGGAAGACGGTGACGCGGCGGCCTTGCAGACATGCCACCCGTTCCGACGACAGCCCGCTGCTGCCACAGGTGGCTAACCACAGATATTGCGGCTGAACGGTGGCCATGACCACGGCCGTCTTCTCGCTCTCCACCAGACAGACGTGGGCGTCAGGACGACGAGCGAGCAGATGCTGGCCGAACAAACACTGGTAGAGCTGCCAGTCGGGTGGCAGCAGACCCACACGAATCAGCGGAATGTGCGTCCAGCCCTGATAGCCGTCGCGGTGACCATCTACACGGTATTGCATGATATGGCCTGCATGCACTAGCCCCGCCTGGTCTATCTGCCAGAAGATGACGCTGCCGCGCTGCGTGGCACCGAGCCAGTAGTCATCATACACCTGCTGCAACCGCTCGGCGCTGATGCCCAGCTGTCGGCTCATAGTGGTTGACAGCCATTGCCAGAACGTGCTCCGCGGCGAGTGGCTGCGCTCCACGAACTGCCGTGGCAGCGGCTGGAACGGTGGCGGTGGAGGCGGTGCAGGAGTCTGCCTCTGCGGACCCTCGGTCGCAGGATGCCTCTCCCTTGGGTTGTCTTGGTAGTACTCTCCCGGCTTGTAGTGGTAGCCGCAGGAGTGCTCATGGTCGCACTTGCCCACGTCGTCAGCTACGTAGCGGTTGCCGTTCTTCGTATCGACATACCTCACGAAGCATTTCTTCTTGCCGCAGTGCGGACAGTTGAACTTCTGCTGACGTCTGCCTGTCAGCTTGCGTGTCTCCAATTGATAACGATAGTCTGTGTTCATAATAATTTGTGATTTGGGAAATTCATGTCTGTAAGCGGATTCCAGTGATTAGGGATTGCACTATATATATAGGTGCAATCCCTGAATCCCTGTCCTCCATACGCATTTCAGAAGGCCAATGCCATTTCCGGCGAAGCAGTGATGTTCTTATCGGCTTCATAGAGTGTGCCTTCTGCAACTTGAGAGGTAATAAACTTGGATATGGTGTTACGTTCCAGTTCAAACTTCTTGACCAGAATCTCTATCAGCTGCTTGCGGCTGATGCTGCCGCCGTGGTCACGAATGCAGAGCAGGGCATAGTCCAGACGCTCCTTCTGCTTCTCGGCATTCGCCTCCTGGCGCTTCTGCTGCAGCTCAGCCTTGCGCTGTTCCAGATACTGGCGGCGCTGCTCGTCGGCATCCACGATGTGGCCGTCCTCGTTGAACATGATGCTCCAGTCGGGCATTTCTGCATGTCTGGCATCCGAGCAGCTGACGGTGATGACACCGCTGCCCCGTTCTTTCTTGCACTCCAGCACCGTGCCCGCCTTCTGAGCCAGCATGGTACCTAAGTGGCCGCGCATGTTGTGGTCCTCGTCGGCCTTGTTGGTATGCAGCACACAGACCATCGCCAGGCGCTGCTCCTCGCTGATGACCAGCAGTTCATGAATTAGCTGCTTGGCCATCGCCTCGTCGTTGAACGATGCCACGAACTCGACGATGCCATCAACCACCACTACCTGCGGACGGAAGTCCTCGATCAAGAGTCGCATGTCATCCAACAACAGGTTGAAGTCGCGCCGACGCAGGGCATACACCTGAAGGTGCTCGTCCACATAGTCGGCATCGAGACCCGTCATGGCGATGACGTCCGTCACGATCAGCTTTACGTCCGACACCTTCTGCTCCGTGTCCATGTATAGCACACGCGGTGCCTCCAGACCCGACACCACGCGGAACTGCCGACCTTGCATCCATGCCGCCAGACACACCTTCAGCGCCGTCGTCTTGCCACACTTCTGCTTACCCTTCAGTCCGTGGATGTCGCCCAGTGCAAACAGGCCGACCTCGTCAACCGTCAGTGCCGGTTCCTCGTCCTGCACGTCTGTCGTACTGGCCACTCGCATAGCAGCCAGCGCTGCACGTCTCTCCGCACGCTGCTGCTCGTCAGCAGTCGGCTGGTTGACAGCCTCGCTGACAATTTCTGCGACTGCACCAGTGCTTGTCTTCTTGACAGCACTGGCAACATGCTTGTTGACAACCTCACCGTTTACTTCGGCTTGGTTGTTTACTTGTCCAGTCATCCCATTAGGCTGCTGAACGTTGCTACTCTCAATGGCAGAACTTTTTGTGTTCATGCTTTTGACATCTTTTTCGTCTTACTGTTTCAGCATCAAAATGAGCCTATTCCAGTCTGAAAAAGACTTGACAAAAGCAATTCTTTTTTTCGCGGTTTTCACCGCTGCAAATATACAAAAAACGCTTGAAAAATAAAAATACAAGATTTAAAACGAACATAATTTGCTAATAATCAGGCTAATAGTGTTTGTTTGTGCGTTTTGGCAAACTAAAGCAATGGTAAATAGACTGAAACCGCATCCTTTCAGCTCATCACGCAGTAAGGGTACGGTTTGTAAAAATATCGTACAAATGATTGTAAATCCGACAAGATAGCACACTTGGCATGTTTGAAAGCCGTATCAGCCACCTTGGGCTTGGCGTAAGCCTTGCACCGCCACGTCGGTCGTATGGCTGATAGCACAGATGGTTTCGGCCAGGTGGTTGAGGTAATGGAAGCGAGCATAGTCGCTTGTGAAGGTCGGCATGTCCTCGGGCCACGGCGCGAGAATGAGCAGCGTACCATGGGCGCAAGCCTCGAAACGGCTGCGCTCGGGTTTCCAGGATGCCGTGTTTTACGGCTGACCGAGGAGTCCGAAGATGATGGCGACTTCTGCCGGCAGGAAGGAACGGCGACCGGTGGAGAGTAGGGGACTCAGCTGGTCGTCGGTAGCCATGAGGGAGCGGAGCTTCTCCCAGGCGGATTTGGGGGTGATGTTGGGGAAGTAGGCTTGAGCCAGTTCTGTGCGTCCGTAGGTTCTGATGTTGCTCATGTTTTTGATGTTAATTTGAAGGGTGATTATGTTGTTTTGTTACCCACAAAGGTACGAAAAAATCGGGACATTTGCAAGTATTTTGGCGTATTTTTTCGGCATAATTCGGATGATGTCGGCATAAGTCGTAACGGGTGGTTCAAGGCCTTGCATATATGAAAAAAAGTGTGTATCTTTGCAGTAAGAAATTCAGACAGCGCGCAGTCAGTTTTCTTAACGTGAGTAACAAACCAAATTAATCAACCCTTTAATCATTTAAAGCTATGTCAATTAAGTATCGTTATTACAAAAACAAGAATGTGAAATCGACCGGCTACAACAAGTACTACGTGAAGCGTACTGCCGGTAAGGTCTATACCGAGAAAGACCTGGCCGTCCGTCTGGCAGCCCGCAGTTCCTCGTTCTCACGCGGTGAAATGCTGGGTATCATCCTGGACCTGGGCCGTCTGATCCAGGAGCTCTGCATCGAGGGCAACAGCTGCAAGATCTCCGACCTGGGCATCTTCAGCGTGGGCATCATCTCGAAGGGGGTGGCCAACGCAGCCGACTTCAACGCCTCTACGGACATCATCCCCAAGTGGCGCCTGCGTGCCACCGGTGAGACGCAGAAGAAGTTCCTGGGCATCACGCGCACCACGGCAGGTGCCGGCGGTGTGCAGCTGACCTTCGAGGAGGACGACAACTACGAATCTCCGCGTCGGGCTGCTCAGGACGGCGATTAATCTCCATTCGCTGAACTCCCCCGGCCTTTGGCCACCCCTCAAGAACAGAGGGGGAGTTGGGGAGTTAATGGTAAAAAAGGCGAGGCCGCAATGACCTCGCTTTTTGTTGTGAATACGGGTTTCTTCCCAATTATTGCATAAATTATAAATATAAATTTGGTATTTCGTTCACTTATTCGTAATTTTGCAGGCTCAAAGCGTAAATAGAGATGATGATAGCAGTAGAAGGACTGAAAGTAGAGTTTGGCGTGAAGCCCCTGTTTGCTGATGCCAGCTTTGTGGTGAACGACCGTGACCGCATAGCGCTGGTTGGTAAGAACGGTGCAGGGAAATCGACGCTACTGAAGATATTATGCGGCATGCAGCAGCCTACATCGGGTACTGTCAGCATGTCGGGCGGCACCACCGTGGGCTATCTGCCCCAGGTGATGGTGCTGCAGGACGACACCACCGTCCGCGAGGAGGCCCAGAAGGCATTTGCCGACGTGGCCAAGATGGGCGAGCGCGTTGAAGAGATGCACCGCCAACTGAATGAACGGACGGACTACGACAGTCCGGAGTACATGCAGCTGGTGGAACGCTATACCGAAGAGCACGAGCGGTTCCTGATGATGGGGACGGACAGCATGGAGGCCGAACTGGAGCGCACACTGATGGGACTGGGCTTCAAACGTACAGACCTGGAGCGTCCGACACGTGAGTTCTCGGGTGGCTGGCGCATGCGTATCGAGCTTGCCAAGATTCTGCTCCGTCGTCCTGACGTGCTACTGTTAGACGAGCCCACCAATCACCTGGACATTGACTCCATACAGTGGCTGGAACAGTTTCTGGCGAAGTCGGCAGGTGCCGTCATCCTGGTATCACACGACCGTGCATTTATTAATAATGTGACGAACCGTACACTGGAAATTTCCTGCGGCCATATTATTGACTACCGCGTGAAGTACGATGAGTACGTAGTGTTGCGACAGGAACGCCGCGAACAGCAGTTGCGCGCCTACGAAAACCAACAGAAGGAGATTCAGGACATGCGTGCCTTCATTGAGCGCTTCCGTTATCAGGCGACCAAAGCCGTACAGGTTCAGCAGAAGGTGAAGCAATTAGAGAAAATCGTGCCCATCGAGATTGACGAGGTTGATCGCTCTGCCATGCACCTGAAGTTTCCGCCCTGTCTGCGCAGCGGCGACTATCCCATCATCTGCGACGAGGTGCGCAAGAGCTACGACCATACGGTCTTCGACCACGTGAACCTGACCATCCGGCGAGGCGAGAAAGTGGCCTTCGTGGGACGCAACGGTGAGGGAAAATCAACGCTGGTGAAGTGCATCATGGGACAGATACCCTTTGAGGGAAACCTGAAGGTGGGCCACAACGTGCAGATAGGCTATTTCGCCCAGAACCAGGCACAGTTGCTGGACGAGTCGCTGACCGTCTTCGACACCATCGACCGCGTGGCTCGCGGTGAGGTGCGCCTACGTATCAACGACATCCTGGGCGCCTTCATGTTCGGCGGTGAGAATGCCGACAAACGCGTAAAAATGCTCAGTGGCGGCGAGCGCAGCCGACTGGCCATGATACGCCTGCTGCTGGAACCCGTCAACCTGCTGATACTCGACGAGCCGACGAACCATCTGGACATGGCGTCGAAGGACGTGCTGAAAGAGGCCATCAAGGCTTTCGACGGTACCGCAATCATCGTCAGCCACGACCGTGAGTTCCTGGACGGTCTGGTGACCCGCGTCTATGCCTTTGCTGACGGCAAGGTGCGTGAGCACTTAGGTGGCATCTACGACTATCTGAGCCAGGAACAGCAGGAGTCAGGCGATGTGAAGACGCTGAAAAGACCAGAGACGGTACAAAACGAACAGAAACAGCCCCAGCCGTCAGCAGCTCCCGTTATGACACAGAAGCAGAGCTATGCCGAGCACAAGGAACAGCAGCGCATGGTGCGTAAGGCTGAGAAGGCCGTTGAGGAGTCGGAACGCAAAATCAGCGACATGGAGCGGCGCATCAAGGAACTCGACGACCTGCTGATGAAACCCGAAAACGCGTCGGACATGATGCTGGTAACTGAATACACGAACATCCGCAAGGCGCTGGACGAAGAGGTGGAACGCTGGGAGAAGCTCTCAGAAGAACTGGAAAAACTGAATCAATAAACAATATACAACGATGAAAAAAACAATTGTCATGATGGCATTAGCAACAATGACCATTCCGATGTCGGCGCAGTTGCGCTCAGGCATCGACCTGAACAACCTGGACAAGACGGTACGTCCTGCCGATGACTTCTACGAATACGCCTGTGGAGGATGGAGAAAAGCTCATCCGCTGCCTGCTGCCTATTCACGTTTCGGCAGTTTCGACCAGCTGAACGAAACGAACAACGAACGCATCAACGGCATTCTGAAAGAGCTGCAGAGCAATTCCTATCCGATGGGCACCGTTGAGCAGAAACTCAGCGACCTCTACAAGCTCTCCATGGACTCAGCACGTCGTGAAAAGGACGGTCTGACGCCCCTTCAGCCTTACCTCAAGCAATTAGAGGAAGCCAAGACCAAGGAAGCACTCTTTGACATACAGTTGAAGCTCATGCCCTACGGCGAGTCAGAACTCTTCACGGCTGGTATCGGTGCCGACGAGCGCAATGCCGCTGAGAATATCCTGACCATCAATCAGGGAGGACTGACGCTGGGACTGAAGGACTACTACCTGGAGACTGACGAGGCAACGACAAAGATTCGCGAGGCCTACAAGAAGCACATCGTACGCATGTTCCAGCTGTACGGCTATAAGAAGGCTGCCGCCGAGAAGAAGATGAAGAACATCATGAAGGTGGAGACGGAACTTGCCAAGGCCTCCAAGTCGCGTACCGAACTGCGTGACCCCATTGCCAACTACAACAAGATGACACTCCAGGAGTTTGCAACGCGCTATCCGCACTTACAGCTGGAGCGCCAGATGAACGCCAAGGGCATCCAGAGCCGTTACATCCAGCAGATGGTGGTCGGACAGCCAGCCTTCCTTGACGTGGCCGACAAGGTGTTTGCCGCGATGACCGTGGCCGAATACCGTGACGTGATGGAGTGGGGCATTATCGACGGCGCTACCGGCTATTTGAACGATGCCGTCCGTGAGGCCAACTTCGACTTCTACGGCAAGGTGATGTCAGGCCGCAAAGAAGACCACCCGCTGTGGCGCCGTTCCACCAACCAGGTGCAGGGTGTGATGGGCGAGGCCCTGGGTCGCATCTATGTGAAGAAATATTTCCCTGCCAGTTCCAAGGAGCGCATGAAGACGCTTGTAGAGAACCTGCGTATCGCTCTTGGCGAGCGTATTGCCGCCCAGGACTGGATGGACGATTCCACCAAGGTGAACGCCCTGCTGAAGCTGAACACCTTCTACGTGAAGATAGGCTATCCTGACAAGTGGACGGACTTGAGCCGCCTGAATATTGATGCGAAAAAATCTTACTTTGAGAACATGTTGGAGTGCCGCCGTTTCTGGAACGCCTGGCAGATTGAGCACACGGCAGGAAAACCCGTTGACAGGGATGACTGGTATATGCACCCGCAGACCGTTAACGCCTACTATAACCCTACCACGAACGAAATCTGCTTTCCTGCTGGTATTCTGCAAGTTCCGTTCTTTGACCCAACAGCTGACGACGCCTTTAATTATGGAGCCATCGGTGTCGTGATCGGCCATGAAATGACCCACGGTTTTGATGACCAGGGACGCCGTTACGACAAGGAAGGAAACATGCATGACTGGTGGAAGAAAAGTGATGAAAAGAAATTTACAGAACGTACCGACAAATATGCTGACTTCTTCTCCAATATCAAGGTGCTGCCCGACCTGAATGCCAACGGTCGGCTGACGCTGGGCGAGAACCTGGCTGACCACGGAGGACTGCAGGTGGCGTGGTATGCCTACAAGAATGCCACCAAGCGCCACCCGTTGCCCGTCATCGACAATCTGACTGCCGACCAGCGCTTCTTCCTGGCATACGCTGGCGTGTGGGCTGCCAATGTCACGGAGGAGGAAATGCGCAACCGCACCAAGAGTGACCCGCACTCGCTGGGCCAATGGCGCGTGAATGGCGCACTGCCTCATATTGACATGTGGTATGACGCGTTTCACGTGAAGAAAACGGACAAAATGTACGTTCCGAAAGAGCAACGCTTGTCGCTTTGGTAAGAAATCTTGTCAAAACTTATCGAAATCTATAAAAAATGCCGTCGTAAATATAAATTTACGTCGGTTTTTTGTTTTATATCGAAAAAAATGATTAACTTTGCGGCTGATTAATCAAAAACATACGTATGACAAACGATAATATCTCATCTTTTGGACAAACTCAGCGCACGGTACGGCCCCAGCAGCAAATGGTCAGGGAGCCGATGCCTGCCAATGATTTTGCGCCCCAACAGCCCCAACAGCAGCAAATGGCACAGCAGCAGCAGATGGCACAGGCCGGTAAGAAGTGCCCCTATTGTGGGACCCTCAACGAGCCCGAGGCTATGTTCTGTGCCCAGTGTGGACAGCCCATCGGTAAGGCAACGTGCCCGCACTGCGGAGCGGAGATAGATCCCGATGCAGACTTCTGCGAAGTGTGTCACCATTATATCCGCAAAGATGTGTGCTCCTACTGCGGCGCCCACCTGATGGGCAACGAAGCCTACTGTCCGGAATGCGGCAGTCCTAAAGGCGGACTGGTGTGCCCCACATGCCACACACTGAACGACTTCGCCTTCTGCAAGAAATGCGGTACGGCACTGACGGAAGAAGCCCGCATGATGGTCAAGGAGCTGCAGGCGAACCCCGACTATCAGGAACTGCTGGAAATAGTACGCGACTACTCCAAACTGGAGAATGCACTGCCCTATAACTCTGAGCGAGACATCGTCAAGGAGCAGATGAACCAGAAACTGCGCGAGCGGGTGCTCACCCTACTTGCCAAAGACGAAGGCATAGAGATTCCCGTCATCCCCAAGCGGGAGTCAAAGCGTATGACCAAGGAGGAATTGGAAGAGCTGAAGAACGTGAAGGCCAATATGCTCTCAGCCATCCTCGACAGACTTGCCGTACCCCCGATGGTATCGCCGGCGCAGGCCCGTAACTTTGCAATGGCCAGCAAACCCGTGGGTGTAAGACTGGCATGGGTGTGCAACTACAAGCATGCCATGCACAGCAGTCCCTGCGGATGCGCCAAGCCGCAGATGGGTGGCAAGTGGGTGATGTTAGGAAAGAATAGCACAGCGGAAATTAAAGACGATAAATAACATTATGGACGCAACCATCAGGAAAGAAGACGCAAAGAACGTCTCCACCACCATCAGGGTTGATGCCCCCAAGACCAATGCAGCCGGCACAACCACTGTCAGACCCGAGGAATCTGATAAAGGTAGCATAGGCTCTACCGACTTCCTGCTCAAGGGCAGGGCTTATCATGGTATCAAGTGCCTCAGCGACGAATCCGGCGAGGCACAGGTGTTCCTCGTCAGGGGCGAGGAGGGCTTGCAGGTGCTGAAAGTATATTATCCCAACTTCACCATCAAGAAGACACTGATGCGCATCGTGCAGAACTTCAACATGGAAATGGTGGTGCGCGTCAACGATTATGGAAAGACATACGTTGACGGCAAGAACAGGGACTACGAGCTGATGGAGTATCTGCAGGGCGGAACGCTGGCAGAATACGACCTGAACGGCGACATCAACCAGTTCCGCCGCATTGCCCTGCAGGCTGCCGCTGCGCTGGCCTACTGTCACAACAACAATATCATACACAAGGACATCAAACCCGGCAACTATTTCTTCCGCGACAAAGACCACAAGGAAGTAGTGCTGGGTGACTTCGGCATATCGAGCGTGATGCAGAGCGAGGAAAAACTGCACCGCACCACGCAGGCCCGTACGCCGGTCTATGCTGCACCGGAGATGTACAACGACGTGATAGACGGCGAGGTGGAGATCACACCTGCTGCCGACTATTATTCGTTGGGTATCACGCTGATGACCCTCTGGTTGGGCGAAAACCCGCTGAGCCAGAACGAGCGTATCATCATGCGTAAGAAGAACGAGGGTCGTCTGCCGCGTATCAATGAACTGCCCGAACGGGTGAAGATGATCGTGCAGGGACTGACCAGCGTCAATCCGCAGAACCGCTGGGGCTATGAGGAAGTGGAACGCTGGTTCCTTGGAGAAGACGTCAAGGTTGACCTCTCTTCGCCGCTGCTGAAATACCATAGCTTCGTCGTTGACCCGGAGAGTAACCTCGTGGCCGACAACGTGCACGAACTGATTCCGCTGCTGCTGGACAACGAGCGCATGGCGCTGAACTATCTGTACAACGGACGTATTGCCACATGGCTCGAGACCTGCGGCAGCGTAAAACTGAGCTCGGCAGTCAAGGACATCGTCGTCAACCGCTATCCTGTAGATCAGAAAGCAGGCCTCATGGCGGCTGTCTATGTCATGGAGCCGACATTCCCCTATAAGGACCTGCATGGCGGTCTCTGTGACGACATCCATAGCCTGGCCATCTCTGTCCTGAGTTATCAGGAAGAGTATGTGCTGGCTCTCAAAAATCCCAACGACCGCCTGTTCCTCTATCTGGATGCACATACCAAGGCTGACATCGACAGACTGCGCAGCTATTTCCAGGGTGAAAACATAGACGGTCGCGTAGCCGTACTTAAACTGGTCTATGAGATAGATCCTGACATACCGTTCTTGTCACGCTTCCCGTCCGGGACGCTGCAGGACATCGTACAAGCCTTTGGCACGCAGGACTGCAACGATGACGAGTGGAACAGTCTTTGCGACGGACGTCTGCTGTCGTGGATGTATCAGCACGCCGACCGCATGGCCTGCGAGGCACTGCGTATCATGACCCAGGACCAGCAGCCATCTCGCTCGCTGGGATTCAAGGTGCTGTACAACATTGACCGCGAGGCTGCCTACGACCTGAAAGATGCTGACAACCCCTACAAGGTGGGTGAGATCTTCCGCGACCAGCTGATAGAGTGGCAGCAATTGGATGATACGGCCTTTGAGGAACGCGTCTCCGACTACTTCAGCAATGACGGGCGCTTCATCTATTTCGCACAACTGCACGGTTGGGTGGAACAAATCAGCCAGGCTCGCGCCTGCTTCGACTTGAAGAGTGAAGAGAACCGCGAACGACTGGGGGCCTACGACCTGCGTACCGCTGCCTACCGTTTCTGCCGCATACTGGGGGTGACACCGCATTATTTATTAGAGAACGGAACGGTGTTGAAAAACGGTACGGATTTTGAGAAACAGACGCAGCGTCCCCTGCTCCTTGCTGCCATGAAACGCGGCAGCCTCAGCCAGTGGATGGCTTCCTTCTACCATGAAGACCCCAATCAAAACTTTGAAGAAGCCTTCAGCTATGAGCGTAAACTGGAAGAATGGATCAACAGCCTTGGCGAGGTTGACCAGAACCAGTATTACTACAAGCGCTATGTGAATGCCAGAAAGGAAACGGCACAGAAATACAAGGAAGTACGCCAGGAATACCAGCGAGCCAGAGGCAAGGAAGTTCGCTGGCGTATCACTTACTACGTCTTTGCCGCAATATGGCTGGTGTTGCTGCTGCTCTTCGGTGTGACAGGACGCGACTATGTACTCAGCCATTCGCTGATGACGATTGCCGTCCCCGTGGGTGGAGTCTCGGCGCTGATCGTTGCCCTCAGGGCATTCTTCCGCGGCTACGGCTTTGTGTTCTCATTCCTGTGGGGAGTGCTTGGCTTCATGTCATCGTGGATTCCCATTTTCCTGTTGAAGTTCATCAACGGGGCCTATCCAGGTATGTTTGTACCGGCAGCAGCAGTGCTGACGCTGATATATATGGCAATATGCCACTTCACCGACTACAGGGGTGACGCCAAGAGCGACAGCCAGTTGATAGACGAGGTGATGGAAGACGATGACGTCAAATCGACGTTGCTGGAACCGCTGTACTACACCTTCAAGCAGAAGTCGTTCCGCTTCAAGGGGTCTAAGTTCAGTCTCCTTGACGATGTGACGAATCAGGTGCGTTCCATCAGCGGTGAGTCAGTCATGCACTATGTGCTGTGGAGCCTGATGATGGCTCTCCTGGTGATGGAAATGGTGATGTTCAATGGCAAACTGTTGAACCTCAACACGCCGGACCTGCAGAACATGAGTCTGAGCCCCACCAGCGTTGTCAAACAATTACAAAAGGACGTTGAATAAGAATATGGTTTGTGATCACTGTCAAAAGGAAAACCGCTCGAACGCGAAATATTGTAAATGGTGCGGAAAGCCGTTGGTAAACCTCAACGTGCTGGACCGCATGATAGGTCTTGACGATGTCAAACAGCAACTGAAGTCCATTGTCGATACCTATACGTTCTTGTTCTCACGCAAGGACATCATGAAGGTGCGCTTGAGCGTCAACACGATAATCATCGGTGAGACAGGTACTGGTAAGACAGCACTTGCCGAGGTAATACGTGACTACTTCTATCAATATAAGATTATTGAGAAACCCATGCTGACCATGGTGGACGCTGTTGACTACCAGCGCTTTGTCGATAAATGGGATGACAATGTCAATAAGGCAAAGGGAGGTATCCTCTTCTTTGACAACGTACAGAAACTGCTTCCAGACCGCTACTCCAATCAGGTGAATCCGCTCGACAAGTTGTTTGTAGAGATGGATAAATGGGACGACAACCCCATCGTGATTATTTCCGGTCTTCCCAAAGGACTTGATGACTTCCTGACAGCCAATCCTGCTGCTCAGAACCGCTTCAAGTACACCTTCCGACTGTCAACGCCAGGCTATCAGGAACTGTGTGACATCTGTAAGCTGGAGCTTAAGTCGAAATATGGCATCAACATGTATTCACCAGAGGCTGACAAGAAACTGCTGCGTTTCTTCCAGTATCAGGTGAAAATAAAGGATGAGACCTTTGGCTATGCACATCTTGCCGTCAAGACCGCTGAGGACATCTTCACGGCATTCATCAGCCGTGGAAGCGCTGCCGTACAGGTAGAGGAGCAGGACATCAAAGGCTATGTGCCCGAAGAGCGCTCACTGGAAGACATTCTCAGCGACCTGGATCGCTATATCGGTATGGACGAGGTCAAGAAGGCCGTTCGAGAGATTGCCTTTACCGTTCACAACAGCGTACAGCGTGCAGAACGTGGTCTCGGCGAACAGGAGAAGGCCGGCATACATATTGTGCTGACGGGTAACCCCGGTACCGGTAAGACAACGATAGCCCGCAAACTGGGTGAGATACTGGAGAGCATCGGCTATCTGGACAGCGGACACGTCGTAGAGGTGGACCGCTCAAAGATGGTAAGTCCCTATCAGGGAGAGACGCCCAAGGTGGTGGACCGTCTGTGCGACAAGGCAATGGGCGGTATCCTGTTTGTTGATGAAGCCTATACGCTGGCTCCTGTCAGCCAGGGCGGCGACCGCGACCAGCAGGGTGCTCAGGCTTTGGAGCAGTTGATGAAACGTATGGAGGACGACCGCGGCAAGTTCGTGGTCATTGCTGCTGGCTACCGTCAGGAAATGGACAACCTGTTCCGCATCAATCCTGGCGTGCGCAGCCGTTTCAGCTATTTCCTCAACATCGACGACTACACACCTGACCAGCTGCTGCAGATTATGGATGTCTTCGCCAAGGACAAGAAGTATCGCTTCACGGACGAAGCCAAGGAACTGACGCTGAAGATGATTACGGAGCTGTACAACTCCAGGGACAAGGACTTTGCCAACGGACGTACCATGCGCCAGCTGTTCGACAAGATTGTCTCCAAGCAGGCCGAGCGTCTGCAGAAGGTAGATGTCTCCATGCTGTCTAACGAGCAGATGATGACCATTGACGTGGCAGACATTCCTTACGAGGCTCCCAAGGCTGTCGATTATACGGAATGTCTGGCGAAGCTCAACGGCATGGTGGGTCTGGCTGGTGTCAAGAAGGAAATATCGAACTTGGCAGCGTTCCTGAACCTGCAGATACGACGTGGCGAGACCAATACCTTCCAGGGCAAGCACTACGTGTTCTCTGGAAATCCCGGTACCGGAAAGACTACCGTGGCACGTATCATGGCCGACGTCTTCCGCACACTGGGTATCCTCTCACGCGGACAACTCATCGAGGCCGACCGTGCTAAACTGGTGGCAGGATTTGCCGGACAGACAGCCATCAAGACGAACCAGCTGATAGACTCGGCCATCGGTGGCGTGTTGTTCATCGACGAGGCATATACGCTGAAGTCGAACGACCAGGACAGCTTTGGTGCAGAAGCTATCGACACCCTGCTGAAACGACTTGAGGACGACCGCGGCAAGTTCATCTGTATCGTTGCCGGCTATACGGACAACATGCACGACTTCATCGACAGCAACCCGGGACTGAAGAGCCGATTCACACAGACCATTCATTTTGACGACTATACGCCTGATGAACTGACACAGATATTTATTAATCTGGCCAAGGCCAAGAACTTCACTATTGACGAAGACACTCAGGCCACCATCCACCGCCAGTTTGAACAGCTATATCTGCGCCGTGACAAGAACTTCGGCAATGCCCGCGAGGCTCGCCGCATCTTCGACCAGGCTATTGAGAAGCAGAGCCAGCGCCTGATGACCTTGGTGAACACGCCCGACTTCAAGGAAGAAGACATGTATCGCATCACCACCGCCGACCTCGAACTGGAGAGTGCAGAGAAGGCCCGTCCGTTAGACGAGGTGCTGAACGAACTCGACGAATTCATCGGCATGCGCTCCGTCAAGAACATGATACGCCGTCTGGCCGTACAGAGCATGTTCATGAAACAACGTGCCGCCATGGGTGCCGGAAAGGTGCAGCAGATGTCCATGAACTTCATCCTGACGGGTAACCCCGGTACGGGTAAGACATCGGTGGCACGTAAGATGGGTGAGATTCTGCAAGCCATGGATATTCTGCCTACCAGCAGAGTCATCGAGGCCAGCAGGGCGACACTGGTTGGAAAATACATGGGAGAGACGCCCAAGATAGTCAACAATATGTGCGACAAGGCGATGGGCGGCATCCTGTTCATTGACGAGGCCTACACGCTGTCGTCAGAAAATGACCAGTACGGCAAGGAGGCCATCGACACGCTGATGAAACGCATGGAGGACGACCGCGGCAAGTTCGTGGTGATAGCTGCCGGTTACAAGGATGACATGGAGAATTTCCTCACCGTCAATCCTGGTCTGGCAAGCCGTTTCTCGCACAAGATGCACATTGATGACTATAATGAGGATGAGCTCTTGGCCATATACAAGAAGATGGCCTCGAAGGACAATTACAAGTTGTCACCGGAGGCAGAATTCAAGCTTATGGACCTCATCTGCCGTATGGTAGTAACGAAGAACGAGTCGTTTGGCAATGCCCGCGAGATGCGCAACATGCTGGATGCCACTATCCAGCAGCTCTCTATGAGGGTCAGCGAAATGCCGCAGTCGGAAGTTACACAAGAGACCTATCAATTAATTATGCCCGAAGATATTAAAGAAACGATATGATCATTTGTCCGAATTGTAGAGAAGAAATAGATGACGATTCACGCTTTTGTGACCAGTGTGGCCATGAATTGTTTTATTGCAGCAGCTGCGGACGCGTAGGAATGGGACGCCGCTGTACATCCTGCGGTGGTCTGATGGTCAGCTACGAAGAGTGGCAACAGAAACGGCAACCGCAAGTGTCGATAAGACCGTCGTTGTCAACCAGTATTCCGTTTACCAGCCAGCGCGTGTCGGCACGCCCGGCTGAAGGACCACAGGTGGTTATGCCGCATGGCGTACCCTCGCTGACGCTTTACAATCCATCGCTTGACATCAGGATGCAGGGCGTCAACGGTGCCGTGATCGGACGCCGTCAGGGACCCTATCAACAGATGTTCGAGAACAATATGTATATTTCTGGCGTTCATGCACAGCTCATCTACAAGCCTGACTCAGGCTGGTGCATCATCGACAAACACTCCTCGAACGGTACCAAACTGAATCAGCGTGACTTGCTGCCTGACGTCCCGATGTCCATCAAAAGCGGTGACATCGTCACATTGGCGAATATCAACCTTCAGGTTAGCATCAACTGAACATAGCAGGTAATTAACAACTTCATGAGATAGTATTTTAGGATAAGTTAGTATTTTTTGAAAAAGTATGAGTAGAATAGTTTTGACGGCTGCAAGCCGTGTAGGGTGTATACGTACCAACAACGAGGACATGGTGCTCGCTTACGACAAACAAGTACGTAGTGAGGCATACTATACAGAATTTGAAACAGAAAACACCGACCGTTTCGTCATCGCTGTTGCTGACGGTATGGGCGGCCATAATGCCGGTGAAGTGGCGAGCGAGACCACCCTTAGTAATCTGAAGTTTTTCCTTAATGACATGCCCAGGGGCTTGTCGTCCAATGAATTCAATGAGCTGATGGTGGAGTGGTTGCGTTCTATCAACCAGACCATCAATGCCCGCGGTAAGGTCAACCCGTCGCTGGCTGAGATGGGTACTACACTGGTGGCCATTATCTACTATAACGGCCACGTTTTCTCGCTGAATTGCGGTGACAGCCGACTGTATCGCTTGCGCAACGGCAAACTGACCCAGATGACCACCGACCATTCTCTGAACAACATGACGGGACAGAAGAAGCACTCGAATATCATTACCAACTGTATAGGTGCTGGCTGTAAGAATTCCTATATGGACTTGCTGGAGTTTACGGAAGACTTCAAGGAGGGTGATGTCTATCTGCTCTGTTCCGATGGTCTGAACGACATGGTGAACGATGAGGACATCGAGCGACTGCTGAACGACGGCAGCAGTGCCAACAGACTGTGTGAAGAGGCCATTACCAATGGTGGTTTCGACAATGTTTCCACCTGTGTCATTACTGTAGGATAAGGAGGTCTGTTTATGCCATTACGATTGCCAGACAGGCTTCCGGCCATTGAACTGCTGAAAAAGGAGAATATCTTCGTCATGGACGATACCCGTGCACATACGCAGGATATTCGCCCGCTGAAGATTGTCATCCTCAACTTAATGCCCCTCAAAATTACCACAGAGACAGACCTCGTCAGATTATTGTCGAATACGCCATTACAGTTGGAAATCAGTTTCATGAAACTGAAAAGCCATACGCCCAAGAACACGCCTATAGAACACATGATGATGTTCTATCGCGACTTCGAGGAGATGCGTAACGAGAAGTACGACGGCATGATCATCACTGGAGCCCCCGTAGAACTGCTGGACTTTGAAGAGGTCGGCTATTGGTCGGAAATGACGGACATTTTCGCGTGGGCGCGTACGCACGTCACGAGTACATTATATATATGTTGGGCTGCGCAGGCAGGACTGTATTATCACTACGGCATTCCCAAGTACCCGTTGGAAAAGAAAATGTTCGGCATCTTCCCGCAGCATACACTGATGCCGCAACTGCCCATATTCCGCGGCTTCGACGACGTATTCCAGATGCCTCACAGTCGTCATACGGAGATTCACCGCGAGGACATCCTGGCCAATCCGGAACTAATGCTGATAGCAGACTCTGACGAGTGTGGCGTCAGCATGGTGATGGCACGTGGAGGACGTGAATTCTTTATAACCGGCCACTTGGAGTATGCACCCAACACGCTGGACAAAGAATACAAACGAGACAAAGACATACGCACTGACGTAGAACTACCTTTACATTACTATCGGAACGACAATCCGCAACTTGAACCAGTGGTGACATGGCGTGCTCATGCCAACCTGTTGTATGCCAACTGGATAAACTATTATGTCTATCAAGAGACGCCGTTCGACATCAACCAGATCAAGTGATGGGTGATAGGTGATGGGTGAGCAATGCTATGAGTAGGAGAAAACTGGAACTGCTGGCACCTGCCAAAAACTTGGAATGTGGTATTGCTGCCATAGACCACGGGGCTGATGCTGTCTATATCGGAGCAGCCCGTTTTGGTGCACGAGTGGCAGCAGGCAATAGCGTGGATGACATCCGACAGCTCTGTGACTATGCCCATCAGTATTCAGCAAAGGTTTATGTCACCCTTAACACCATCGTTTATGACAGTGAACTGGAGGATATGCGGCTGTTGATGGAACAGCTGGCAAAGGCTGGGGCAGATGCTTTCCTCGTGCAGGACATGGGACTGTTGGATATGGTTCCGCAGACAATTCCCCTGCATGCTTCTACGCAGACCGACAACCGTACTGTTGAAAAGGTTCGCTGGCTTCGTTCTTTGGGATTCCGCAGAGTGGTACTGGCCCGTGAATTATCCGTCGATGAGATTGCTGCCATCCATGAAGCCCTTCCTGATGTAGAACTGGAAGTGTTTGTCCATGGTGCCCTGTGCGTCAGCTACAGTGGGCTGTGCTATGCCTCACAACACTGTTTCGGACGTTCCGCCAACCGTGGGGCTTGTGCTCAGTTCTGCCGTATGAAGTTTGACCTGCTGGATGCTGACGGAAATCAGCTAATAGAGCAGCGGCACCTGCTGTCACTCAAGGATTTGAACCTTATCGGTCATCTGGAAGAACTGGCTGACGCTGGCGCCGTGTCTTTCAAGATTGAAGGCCGGCTCAAGGATATTAGCTATGTAAAGAACGTCGTGGCAGCCTATAGCCAGGAATTAGACCGTTTGGTTGCCCGTTATCCTGACCGATATGAACGCGCTTCCTGCGGACACAGTACTTATTCGTTTGCACCCAACCTGAACAAGACGTTCAACCGTGGCTTTACGACCTATTTCCTTCATGGCCGACAACCGGATGTTTTCTCTCCTGACACGCCCAAGGCCATCGGTGAGTTTGTCGGTACTGTCAAGGAACTCCGCCGCGATTCGTTCAATGTGGCAGGTGTTGCCACTTTTGCCAACGGCGACGGATTGTGCTTTATCAATGACCAGCGTGAACTGGAAGGCTTCCGCGTGAACCGTTGTGAAGGTAATCGTCTCTATCCGTATAAGATGCCCCCCCAGTTGCGTCCTGGCATGTCGCTCTATCGCAATAATGACCAGGAGTTTGAGCGCATACTGTCTCGTCCTACGGCAGAACGAAAGATACCTCTTGCCATGCAGTTCGATGCCACTGCCGACGGCTTCTGTCTGACGGCTAATGGCGTTACGGTCAACATGACCTGTGAGCACCAGGAGGCCTCTAAACCTCAGCATGACAACATTTGCCGCCAACTCTCCCGTCTTGGCGGTACCATCTATGAGTGTAGTGGGGTAGTCATCCCTGCTGATTTCCAGTGGTTTGTGCCAAACAGTGTGCTCAGTGAAATGCGCCGACAGCTTGTACTGGCTCTGAACAACCGCTGTCAACAAAGAAAAGTTTCTTTGCATGAGCAATTTGCATTATCAGCAACCAGTTCGCTGGCGTATGATGCTCCCTATTTTTATAACATTGCAAATCACAAGGCCTGCGATTTCTATGGCCAGCCTGAGGTGACGGCCTACGAACTCAAGGGTGGGGAAGGCCCGCTGATGCAGTGCCGCCATTGTCTGCGCTATAGTCTGGGCTATTGTGTGAAACATGGCGGCAGCAAGCCCCAGTGGAGCGAGCCTCTCTTCCTGCGTTTAGGTGACGGCAGACTGTTCCGTCTTGAATTCGATTGCAAGAATTGTCAAATGAATGTTTATGCGTCTCGGTAGAATTGTCGTTGGTTTGCTGATTGCCGTTTTGTGCTGCGGTTGTTACAACCATGGCCAGAAGACGCCTGATGCTTGGGATCTAACCAAGCAGCAAATAGACTCTATCTCTTTTTCCACTACCCATCATTATACCCAGAACTATAACTTCCTGGTGCGTGCCAGCAGTCTGCCACTGGCTGACGAAATGGGTGAGATGGCTTTCGACACGCTCTATGTGGTTCGAGGCGAACGTGTTGTCGTGGCTGAGATTCAGACCGTACCGACTGATACCATTGATTCTATTTGGGTGAAAGTGGCACGTGACCAGGTGACACAGGGGTGGATTCGCGAGAGCGAGCTGTTGGCAGGTGTTTCACCTGACGATCCCATTTCCCAATTCATCGATTTCTTTTCCAACACCCACCTGCTTATCTTCCTGGCCCTGTGCGTGGTTGTTGGCGGAGCCTACGCTGTGCGCCGTCTGTTCCGTCGTCGTGCCTTCATTGTTCACTTCCACGACATTGACTCATTCTATCCCACGCTACTTTGCATTCTCATTGCCTCTTCAGCTACGCTCTATGCCGGCATACAGACCTTCGGTGCCGAGCAATGGCGTCATTTCTACTACCATCCCTCGCTCAATCCCTTCACCCTGCCGGCTACATTAGGCTTGTTCATCGCTTCTGTGTGGGCCATCATTATTACTGCCGTAGCAGCCTTAGACGATACCATTCACAAGCTTCCCACTACCGATGCACTGTTGTACCTTCTTGGCCTTGGAGCCGTTTGTGCCGTGCTATATGTCGTATTCAGCATCCTGACGCTCTATTATATCGGCTATCTGTTGCTGATAGGCTATATAGTATTTGCCCTTTGGCGTTATTATCGTTTTGCTCATTGCCGCTATATTTGCGGACATTGCGGCGGCAGCATGCGTCAAAAGGGGCAGTGTCCGCATTGTGGCTCACTGAATGCATAATTGATTCTTGTAGCATAAATCCATATTAATTAGGATTGTGAAATCCCACGAATGTTTGTACCTTTGCATCCGATTTTGAAATACAAAGGATAATTTAAATGAATAAAAACACTCTTATTGCGTTGCTCCTTTCTGTGTGGAGCATGAACATCGCAGCTGTTGAGACAGCTGAAACAACAACTCTTGTTACGGACAGTTCCCGTGTAGTAGATTTGGACGAAGTCGTCATCGTCTCACAATCCAAAGATTTTCTGAAACTACGTCACCAGCCTGTCAGTGCTACAGTACTTACCAACCATGAACTGGGTGCCTTGGGCATTCGCGACCTCCGCGACTTGTCTGATTACGTGCCTTCTTTCTCTATGCCGGCATACGGTTCACGTTATACGTCTTCCATGTATGTTCGTGGCATCGGCTCCAGAATCAATAGTCCCTCTATGGGCATCTATGTGGATAATATCCCCCTGATGTCAAAGTCGTCCTTTAATACGCACACCTACCAGACTGATCGTGTAGATGTGCTGCGCGGTCCACAGGGAACGCTCTACGGAATCAATACCGAGGGCGGTCTGATACGCCAGTTTACCCGAAATCCGATGAACTATCAGGGTACGGACATCCGGATAGGCGTAGGCAGCCATTTTTATCGCAATGCAGAGATAGCTCACTACCGTCGCTTCAATGACCACACGGCTCTTTCGTTGGCTGCTTTCTATAATGGACAGAATGGTTTCTTCAAAAACTCGGCAACAGGTGAGCGTGCCGACAAAAGTGATGAAGCCGGTGGACGCATGAGACTGGTATGGCAGCCAAGCACTCGCTTGACCATTGACCTTATTGGAGACTACCAGTTTGTCAAACAGAATGGTTTCCCCTACGGTCTGATGGATGCTGATGGCTATACGGAATCCCCCAACACCAATCGTCAGGGCAACTATAAGCGACACCTGCTGAACACTGGACTGAATATGAAATATGCGGGTGATTGGGCTGACCTGGCCTATACCTTCAGCTGGCAATACCTGAAAGATGATATGCTGATGGATATTGACTATCGTCCTTTGGACTATATGCACATGGAAGAGGCACAGTTACAAAATGCGCTGACTCACGAACTGGTACTGAAAAGTCATCAGTTGGGAGCCTGGCAAGGCACCACAGGATACTTCTTCTCTCATCAGTGGCAGAAGACGGTGGCTCCCGTCTATTTCGATACAGAAATGAACAAATTCCTCTCCAAGACCATTGAAGACTATGCCTATTATGGTATGCTGAACGCAATGGCCAAGCGCATGGGTGAGGAAGCTGCCGCAGCCATGATAGCACGTAGTGGCGGCTGTCATATCACGATGGAGATGGCTACCATTCCAGGTTTGTTCCGTACTCCGCAGACGAATTACGGTTTCTTCCATGAGTCGAATATCATGCTGACCGACCGTCTGACGGCTACTCTAGGATTACGCTACGACCTCAGCCATACGTCCATTGATTATACAACAAGTGCCTTGGCTTCGTTAGATGAGAGTGTCATGGGAACACAAGTACAGGCAACCATCAGTTCCTTGTTGAGCCACAAAGAGAATGCCTCTTTTGAGCAATGGCTTCCTAAGTTCGGACTGACCTACCGTTTGGACAAGAGCGGTAGCAACGTCTATGCCATTGTCTCAAAAGGATATCGTGCCGGAGGTTTTAACATTCAGATGTTCAGCGACATTCTGCAGACAGAAATACAGGGAGCCGCTCAGTCAGCACGCGGTGTGATGACCATCAGTCATGATGAGCGGTCATACGACAATATCCGCAACACCATCACCTACCAGCCGGAAGAAAGCTGGAACTACGAATTAGGTACCCACCTGAATCTGTTTGACAACTTGCTGCACTTCGACTTGGCAGCTTACTACATGCAAATCCGCAACCAGCAGTTGTCAGTTTTCGCAACCCAGTATGGTTTTGGCCGTTCAATGGTTAACGCTGGCCGCAGCTACAGTTGTGGCATTGAGGCATCCCTGCGTGGCAGTGCCTTTGATAATCACCTTGACTGGTCTCTGAATTACGGTTATACGCATGCGGTATTCAAAGAATATACCGATAGTGTAAATACGGGAGGTCAATTGCAACTTGTTGACTATAAGGACAAGCGCGTTCCATTCGTTCCTGAGCATACCTTGTCAGCTGCTGCCAATTACCGTATAGATTTCAAAAGTCCAGTATTACGCTCTATTACGATAGGAGCTGGATTGACCGCTCAGGGCAAGACATGGTGGGATGAAGCCAATACGCATGGTCAGTCTTTCTATACTGTGGCCAACGCCCACATTGATGCTGACCTGTCACCAGTATCGATTTCTCTTTGGGCACGTAATCTGACCAATACCCGTTACAATACCTTCGCTATTGAAAGCAGTATGGCAGGTGACCGTTCCTGGTTTGCCCAACGTGGCAATCCTATCCAATTAGGTTGTGACATTAATATACATTTTTAATTTAAATACAAAAACTAAATTGACATATTTTTGTTAAATACGTTAAATTTAACGGAAATAATTAACGAAAAGACTTCTTCATGACGGTAAATGTTGTACCTTTGCAGCGTTACACAAAATATCGTCTATGAAGAAGTCTACTATTTGGACCATAGCTGTCATCATGGGGTTCTCGTTCCTGGGATTGCTCTACCTTCAGCTGTCATACATCGAGGAGATGGTGAAGATGAAGAAAGAGCAGTTCGATGAAAGCGTGAACCGCAGTCTTTACCAGGCTTCGCGTAATCTTGAGATTAATGAGACGCAGCGCTATCTGGAGAAAGACGTCAATGAGACAGAGCGTCATGCCTTCCAACAGGACAGTGTGATGATAGACGGTATTGGCGGTACCATCAAGCATAGCCATCAGTTTGCCGTGGCTGCTGATGACGGTACTGTGTATTCATCGTTCCAGCTGAAGACGTTCGAGATGAAGCCATCCTCCGTTCCCAAGGCCATGATTCTCCGCAAGGACAAGGCTTCGCTGGCCGATGCCACCAAGACCATGCAGGAAATAGTGCGTCAACGATATGTCTATCAGAGAGCCTTGCTCGACGAGGTCGTCTATAACATTCTCTATACGGCCAGCGATAAGCCGCTGAAGGAGCGAATCAATTTCCGTATGCTGGATCAGGACATCCGTACTGAGCTGATGAACAACGGTATCAATATTCCCTATCATGTCACCATCTCTACAGCCGATGGCCGTGAGGTCTATCGTTGTCCTGACTATACTGACGAAGGCGTGGAATACACCTACACACAGGAACTTTTCCGCAACGACCCGCAGCCGAAGATGGGTGTAGTGCGCATCCATTTCCCTGAGATGAACTCCTACATCTTCTCCTCTGTGCGCTTTATGATTCCATCCGTCGTGTTCACCGTCGTGCTGCTCATCACGTTCCTGTTTACCCTGGTGGTGATATTCCGCCAGAAACGCTATACGGAAATCAAGAACGACTTCATCAACAACATGACGCACGAGCTGAAGACACCTATCGCCAGCATTTCATTGGCTGCACAGATGTTGAATGACGACAGCGTTTCCAAGTCCGAAAACATGATGCGCCATCTGGGTACTGTCATCGGCGACGAGTCCAAGCGTCTGCGTTTCCTGGTTGAGAAGGTTCTGCAAATGTCGATGTTCGACAAGAAGAGCATTGTCTTCAAGAAAAAGGAACTGGACCTCAACGAAATGGTAGAACAGATTGCCCAGACCTTCACGCTCCGTGTTGAGCATACCGGTGGCAAGATCTACACGCAGATTGAGGCTGTCGATTCGGGCATCTTTGTTGACGAGGTTCATTTCCAGAACGCCATCACAAATCTGATTGACAATGCTGTGAAATACCGTAAACAGGATGAGCCGCTCGATATCTATATCCGCACATGGAATGACGAACACCACCACCTGTGCCTTTCCATTCGCGATACAGGACTGGGCATCAAGAAGGAGAATGTCAAGAAGATTTTTGATAAATTCTATCGCGTTCATACTGGCAACAAGCACGATGTCAAGGGTTTTGGTCTTGGATTGGCATACGTCAAGAAGGTTGTTGACCTCCACCAGGGCGAGATCAAGTGTGAGAGTGAACTGGGTAAAGGCACTAAATTCACCATTATTTTGCCTGTCTTAAAGGAAGAGGCGTAATATAATTTACATCAATAAATAGTAAATAATTCATTGTTTTATTATAAATTATCAAGGTTATGGATGAAAAACTGAAAATTCTTCTTTGTGAAGACGACGAGAACCTCGGAATGCTGTTACGTGAATACCTGGCAGCTAAAGGCTATTTTGCTGAACTCTGTCCAGATGGCGAAGCCGGTTACAAGGCTTTCCTGAAGACCAAGTTCGATATTTGCGTGCTGGACGTCATGATGCCTAAAAAAGACGGCTTCACACTGGCACAGGAAATCCGTCAGGCCAATACTGACATCCCCATCATCTTCCTCACCGCCAAGACGCTGAAAGAAGACATACTGGAAGGCTTCAAGATTGGTGCCGACGACTACATCACCAAACCCTTCTCTATGGAGGAACTGGTATTCCGTATTGAGGCTATCCTGCGCCGTGTTCGTGGCAAGAAGAACAAGGAGAGTAACGTTTATCATGTGGGCAACTTTATCTTTGACACGCAGAAGCAGCTGCTGAGCATCGGTCCCAAACAGACCAAGCTGACCACCAAGGAGAACGAGCTTCTGGCCCTGCTATGTTCACACGCCAATGAGATCCTGCAGCGTGACTTCGCCCTGAAGACCATCTGGATTGACGACAACTATTTCAATGCCCGTTCTATGGATGTCTATATCACCAAGTTGCGCAAGCACTTGAAGGATGACCCGCAGATTGAGATTATCAACATCCACGGTAAGGGATACAAGCTAATCACGCCAGAAGAGGAGTAAGAAGAGTCATAAACAACATCATTAGAAGAAAAATGGGTAAATGCTTTGTGCTTTACCCGTTTTTTTGTACCTTTGCACGGATTTTCAGAAAATAACATTTATTGCGCAATGAATATTTCTTATAAATGGTTAAAAGAGTACGTGGATTTCGACCTCACACCGCAGCAGGTTTGCGACGCGCTGACATCAACAGGTCTGGAAGTTGACGCACTCGAAGAAGTACAAAGTATCAAAGGGGGGCTGAAAGGACTTTATGTCGGCAAGGTGCTTACTTGTGAGATGCATCCCGACTCCGACCACCTGCACGTAACGACAGTTGATTTAGGTAAAGGCGAGCCGCAGCAGATTGTCTGTGGTGCCCCCAATGTAGCAGCTGGTCAGAAGGTCATCGTGGCCGACCTGGGCTG
>JAEEGL017394073.1_pt1 | contig 26586 bp, 18 predicted proteins | sample 9134231 | NCBI WGS metagenome assembly JAEEGL01 (sample SAMN16246548, study PRJNA631951) | gut metagenome | biome: gut microbiome; feature: rumen; material: fiber-attached | host: Bos | place: Iran: Karaj | collected 2018-10 | reverse complement strand
GTCTCGTAGTAGTCAAACATCTTTTCGTAGAGATGTATGCGGTCGTAGCCACGCACATTGTGCTCGTGGTGGGGATAGATGAAGTAGTCCACCTGCTTGCCGGCTTTGATGCAGGCATCAATGAACTCTATACTATGCTGCCACACAACGGTGTTGTCCTCGGCACCATGAATGACCAATAAGCGACCTTGCAAATCTTTTGCTTTATTGAGCAACGAGTTACCGGCATAGCCCTCGGGATTCTCCTGCGGCATATCCATATAACGCTCGCCATACATAATTTCATACCACTTCCAATCAATGACGGGACCACCTGCACAACCCACCTTGAAAACTTCGGGGTGCGCAAGTTTCATCGTGATTGTCATGAAGCCGCCGAAACTCCAGCCCTCTACACCCATGCGGTTCTTGTCCACATAAGGCAGTGATTGCAGGAATTTGACACCTTCCATCTGGTCTGCCATCTCGATGGTACCCAGCTGACGGTGTGTGCAACTCTCAAACTCGAAACCACGGTTGTCGGTGCCACGGTTGTCAACGGTAAACACCACATACCCCTGCTGTGCAAGGAACAGGAAATACAGATTGCCACCACCCAGCCATGTATCGGTTACCAGCTGGCTGTGAGGTCCGCCGTAGACATATACCAATGTCGGATACTTCTCGCCTGCTTTCATGTTGGGCGGCGTAATAAGGCGGTAGTACAAGTCGGTCACGCCGTCCGCTGCCTTGATGGTACCCATCTTGATACCCGGCATAGCATAATCTTTCAACGGGTTTTCAAGTTGATACAACGTAGTCAGGACTTTGCCTTTCTTCAAATCAACAACCTGGGCACATCCGGGATTCTCCACACTGTTGTAAACATCAATAAGCTGTGTACCCGCAGCATTGACAACTACAGAGTGAGTTCCCTTGGCAGGAGTGAGCAATGTCATCTCGCCAGTAGTCAGGTTAACACGGTAAGCAGCAAGACCTATCGCGCTCTCTTTGTTGGCATAAACAAACACATTCTCGCCTTTGGTATCGAAACCAATGATACCTTGTACCTCATAATTACCCTTGGTCACTTGGCGCAGCAACGTGCCATCGGTGTTGTACAGATAAAGGTGCTTGTATCCATCGCGGAGGCTGAACCACAGGAACTGGTCATTATGCTGGGGAACGAAACGAATCGGGTCGCACGGCTCAACATAACGGGAATTAGTCTCGGTAAACAGAACTGTGTCGAACTCTCCATCTGCCACATAATAACGCTCCATCCACATGCGGTTTTGCTCGCGGTTAACTTTGGCAATATACAGGAACTCCTCTTCCGGATCCCAACTGATGTTGGTCAGATAGTTCTCCCTCTCTGCCACGCTCTCGTCATGACGGGAATCAAGATAAAGCACCGAACCTTGGGCAGCGTCGTATATTCCCACGGTTACTTCATGGCTCTTCATGCCTGCCATCGGGTATTTGAACGGTTGCTCACGGGCAATACGCGCGGTAGTGTTCACCAACGGGTAATCTGTCACCATGGACTGGTCCATACGGTAAAACGCCAGATAGTTGCCCTTCGGCGACCAGAAAGTACCTTTTTCTATGCCGAACTCGTTACGGTGCACCGACTGTCCAAACACAATGTCCTGGTCGGCCGACTCTATCGGGAACACTTTGTCGCCATCAGCAATATACAGATTGTTGCCGTTGGTATAGGCTGTCTTGTAGTGTGTCTCTTCCATGTCGAGGTTGCTGGCATTCTCTGTCGGATATTTGGCCACCTGCGAAAGGGTCTTCTTAGCCATATTGTACAGCATCACCTTGCCATGGGCATTGAAACGGAGTTCCTTGTCATTAATCACGGTGCAACGAGGGAAACCGCGCAGCGACTCCATGCCGGCACCTGCCAAAACCTTGTTCAACGCACTCAATGTAAGACGGGCTTTCGTCTTTCCCGGATTTCCTACATACAGCACTGTGTCCTGCACATAGGCTATCTGGTTGGTGTTTCCTACAAACTGCAATCCCCTCATCTTGGCCTGGGGATAGAGGCTCCATGTCATCAGTTGTTTAGAACTGAGCATCTTGTCCTGCGCTCCAACACTCAGTGTGAGCATCAAAACCGCAGCTAAAAGGATATATCTCTTCATATTGTTTGATGAAAATTAGTTACAGAGAAAAGAAACCACTGCCGCCTGCCTCTCTGTTGCAGCAACGGCAATCATAACAACCATGTCGGTTTAGTAATTCTTCCAGTCGCGCAGCCTGAGATTGAACACTCCAAAGAAAGCTTCCTTGAAAATCTTCATGCTCATCTTGGAGGTTCCAAGCACCCGGTCGGTAAACACTATCGGCACTTCATAGATACGGAACCCAAGACGCTTAGCCGTATATTTCATCTCTATCTGGAATGCGTAGCCTACAAATTTCACCTTGTCAAACTTCATACGCTCCAGCACCTTGCGGCTGTAGCACACAAAACCTGCCGTGGCATCCATAACCTTCATTCCTGTCACCGTGCGGACATAGACTGAAGCATAATACGACATCATCAAACGCCCCATCGGCCAGTTCACTACACTGATTTTGCCGTCTACATAGCGCGAACCTACTACAACATCGCCTTTGCCGGTGGAACAAGCTTCATACAGGCGTGGCAAGTCGTCGGGATTATGCGAAAAATCAGCATCCATCTCTATCATATACTCATAGCCGTGCTCCAAGCCCCAACGGAAACCGTCAAGGTAGGCGGTTCCAAGTCCCAACTTGCCTTTACGCTCTTTGATAAACAAGCGGTTGGGGAACTCTTCCATAAGCCTCTTCACAATAGCGGCCGTGCCGTCGGGCGAATTATCCTCGATTATGAGCATATCAAACTCTTTCTCGAGCGAAAACACCTTGCGGATTATATTCTCTATATTCTCTTTCTCGTTGTAAGTCGGTGTAATAACAAGTGTATCGGACATAGTATGATTATTTTCTATTATTCAACATTCCTTTTTTCTTATGGGTGACGCCGTATAAATGACAGGATGAGCAGCCAGCCTATCAGATTGCCACCGCAGTTGGCAATAAGGTCATTTATGTCAAAGCCTCTGTAGGGCAACAGATATTGGACAAACTCTGTAAACAAGCCCACCAATACCGCAGCCAACAACAGCAGCCCTTTGCGCCTGCGCATCCAATCCATCATAAAGAGTGGACAGAACAGAAATACCGAAGCATGAAGCAAGTGGTCCAACCGGAGTCCAAGGACATAATTGTCCAACGCAAGCCCCAATCCGCCCAGCGGTGCCCACATCAATACTGCCAACAGCACAAAGTAAACCACCGACCACTTTTTTCGGGCATAACGGTTGCCATATCTGGCAAACAGATTCTTCACACTGCGACGCAGCACCACTTTCCGCGACTGCTTGCGCCACCATTCCCCCTCGCAATCCACCTCGCTCCCGTCTGGCCGGATGATGGTGGTAAGCTGTGCCAGCACGTTCTCGCGCTTCACATGCTCATGCTTATAGCAATTGTCTCCGCGGAAGTCATAATCCTCGCCCTTGATTTTCATCAAGCGGTGGATGATATAATGCATGCCGTCGAAGAAAAGATAAACCTTCCCGGGAACACAAGCCTCGCCATCCTTTAGCGGGCGCAATTTTATTTTGTCCCCGTTCCCGTTTATCAACGGCAACATACTGATACCGCCAAAAAGCATCGTCACCTCATAACCTGCCTTCAGCCGCTCGCACATCTCCACAAGCAGGAAATTGTCCGGACTATTCGGCAGTGATATTTGAATCGTCTCCACGGGATGTTCGTTTTTTTCTCTATTGGTGCTGACCCTTAAAAATGGCATCGTGGCTCGTCCATGCCGCATCTTCGTCGGGAAGACACTCCAGATGAAATATCGGTACTCCGGAAATCACATCCGACAGCATGTCCACTATCAAATCCTGGTATCTTTCATCCTGAGCCAATGCCGGCGGGCACGACGGATGGATGGCAGAAAAAGCCTCGATTACACTCAGCCGCTTGATACTGTTATACGGAGCCTGCGACAACCGCACCACCCCTGCCAACGGGAACCGTAGCTGGTGATAGCAATGTGTCTTGCCGCTCCAAGGTGTACCATACACCACTGCCTCGCCGTTCTCCACAGCGAGTGCCGGACTGTCATCATTGAGCAGATGGGCATCGGGGATACTCTTAAGCCAAAGTCTGGTATGCGTACTCTTGCCCGTTCCCGACTCGCCAAGGAAAAGCACAGCTCTTCCTTGGTGTACTATCGTGGAGGAGTGTATCAATGTAACCTTGCTCGACGACGCAAGCAGACCGTAAGCCATCCACAGTGCAAAACGCAACATGTCGGGGTCTATGCATACTGTGGCATCTATCACCTTCTCGCCAAATACATAGCGCATCAGCAACGGCGGCATGTCTTTGTCGTACGGCTCCATGGTAAAGTAATACGTGTCTTTGGTCTTGGCAAAGGTACACGTCATAATGTCGGCCTCAAACACAAAGTCATACAATACATCCCAACGGGACGGCTTGGCTATCGACCTGCCAAACACTACCTGCCACTCAGGGTCGTCGTACTCTGACTCAAAAACCGGAAAACCCGGCATTGTTCTCAACAATGCCGACTCCTTGTCGCCAACCACGCGGAACTTGTGCCCCGCTATCAAAAGAGAGATGCTGTCAGACATAACCTCGCTCTTTTTTATTCTGGCAACAGCAGACCATTCTCGCGGATCATCTCGACCCATTTCCCCGCGTCGGCACGAGCCACGCTTTCCTCTACCTCGTAATTCTCCAGCAGCACAGCTACTGCATCATCGAGCGTAAAGTCTTTTCCTTGCAATGAATCCCACATCAGCAGTGCCGATTCATTGAATGCTACTACACGGGTCATGTCCCCGTTTGTTTTACCTTGCAATAAGATAATATTCTCGCCCGCAACCTTGCGGACCTTGTAAATAGGATTTATTTTCATGCTGCAAAAATACTAAAAAAAACTGACATATAAAGAAATAATTAATCAAATCGCAAAACCCGGACTCTCACAGCACCTTTTCACCCTCCCTGTCCGTTACGACTACATTCTGAGACAATGCAACTTGCATTCTTCTGGAAGTCCTTTCCGCCAGCACTTGAAATACCTCTTTCATGCTTGCTCGAAAGCCACCTCCACCTCATCGCCGAAAGTCTTGCCCAGCTGTTGGCGCACCGCTTTGGTCACCCCGATTATATAGCAAATATTGCCTTCTTCGTCCTTAAGACCCATATTGACAATACTGCCGCTGTACGGCACCCCGTCAAAGGTGGCATTCACCTTCAACCGGCCTTTGCCAAACTCCTTGCGGATGTCGATGGGAACCACAACAAATGCGGCATCCATACCCTCGTTCTGGGTCAAAACAGCGTTGAAACGGTACATCTCAGCCACCGAACACTATCTTGTAAGTGTCTATAGCAATGGCCAATTCCTCATCGGTTGTCACTACTGCGGTAGTCACTCTTGCTCCCGGCAACGAAATAATGGCATCCTCGCCCGAAACCTTGTCGTTCAAATCCATGTCGACGGCAATGCCCAGCCAGTCCATATCCTGCAAAATGGCGTGGCGCATAAACCAGGCATTCTCGCCTATTCCGCCTGTAAATATCAACAAATCGCAGCCGTTCATCTGGGCGGCAAAGGCTCCGATATACTTTTTGCAACGCTGTGCGAACACATCAAAGGCATGGATGCAACGCTGGTCGCCCTTGTTGCGTCCGGCCCAGATGTCGCGCATATCCTGCGCACCGCCGGTAAGACCTACCAAACCGCTCTTCTTGTAAAGGATGTCGTTGGTCTCCTGCACACTCAGTCCAGCCTTCTCCATCAGATACAGCAACGCTCCAACATCGATGTCGCCACAGCGCGACCCCATTGTCAAGCCTTCCAACGAGGTCATTCCCATGCTGTTGTTCACGCTCTTGCCGTGGTCGATGGCGCAAATGCTGGCTCCACTGCCCAAATGACAGCTTATTATCTTCAAATCCTTCCAATACTTACCAGCCAGTTTGGCACCCTTCTTGGCCACAAAACGATGGCTCGTGCCGTGGAATCCGTAGCGTCTGATGCCGTACTGTTCATAATATTCATACGGAATGCCGTAGAGATAATTCTTGGGCTCTATCGTGAGATTGAAAGCCGTGTCGAACACTGCCACCTGCTTCACTCCAGGCAGCACCTGCCCCATGGCCTCCACACCCATGATGTTGCCGGGTATATGCAACGGAGCCAGATCGGTCAACGCACGGCACTGCTCTATCACCTCGGGGGTGATCAACACGCTCTGCTTGAAATGTTCTCCGCCGTGGGCAAAACGGTGTCCCACAGCCGAAACCTCTTGAAGCGAACTTATCACGCCAGTCTTACCGTCTATCAACGCATCCATCACCATCCTGAGACCCTCGGTGTGATTGGGTATGGGGCATTCCACTATGTGTTTCTCTCCTTTGCTGGTATAGGAAAAAACGCCTTGAGCCAACCCAATACGTTCCAAAAGACCCTTGGTCATCACTGTCTGGGTATCTACATCTATCAACTGATACTTAAGCGACGAACTGCCACAATTGAGAACTAATATTTTCATATTTTAAACTTAATTTTCCCAAATAACGTCAAACTTATAAATTTATTGTATGCCGAAGCAACCAAAACTCACTTATCATTTTCATCAGTACCCCTTGCAACCATGTTCCTCACTTCAAACAGCATCCTCCATTCTCAGATGTAAAAACGAACAACAGGCGTCCCCTGCGGGAATAACCCTCGCACGGACGCCTGTTGCAGTATTTATGCGTAACTGACGCTATCAGGCCTTAGGAGTTTTCCAGTTGAAGAAAATCTGGATGCCGGCCATCTGATACACCTGCCAGTGACCCCACTTGCCCATGCCGCTGAAGTCGGTATCCCATTTCAAGTTAAGGCCGAAATTAGCAGAAATATGGTTCGAAAGACGGTAGTCTAATTTCAACTCAAAATCCATATCTGTTTCAAAGACGCGCTTGGCCAGCCAGTTCTTGCCTTTAAGGTCTGACCATGTCTCGCCGTCGGAGAGGCTATAATTCTTCGTAGGAGCAACTTCCGATTCAGGATTGTATTTTTCAATCTCGTCCCATGCCATGTTCTTGGGTTTCTTATAGTCGTAGAAAAGTTCCACACGGGCATAAAGATCGAGGTTGGGGAGCACATCCTTTCTCAGGTACTGAGCCTTGACATAACTACCGAGAGCGAAGTAAACGTGTTTGAAGGTGGAAGGATCGTTGCGTTTGAAATTATCGCCCTGCAACACACCGTAGTTCCTGCCAGCGGCAATCAACGAGTCATAGTATACAAAGGTGGTCTTACCAGTCAAGAAAGAGAGTGACACCGACCAGTCGTCACGCTTGTGCTCAAAAGAGAGAGCCGTGGTGAGATAAGCAGGAGCAAAGAAACTGGAGATAATTTTCTCCGTCTGGTTGGCACCTACGCCTTTGTACTCGTAACCTTTACCGAACTGGGTCTTGAGGTTTGCCGTGAAGCTGGCGCCCCATCCCTTGTAGGCGTTCCACGAAATGGCACTGGTAAGGTCTATCTTATCGTTGCTTTTGCGTCGGGTCTCGAAAAAGGGGAGATCCTTGCTGTCGTCGAGGTCTTGCCAGGCATAGCCGTAAGCCAGGTCGGCGATATTATCCCATACATACCGGGGATGCGTGTACTTGTAGTTGCCGAAGAAGGTGGCGGTAGCGTCAATCTGAGAGTTACCGGCCGTTGCCCAGTTGTTGAAGAAAAATTCGCTGACCTTCAAAGCCGGGGTGCTGGTTGTGGTCCATTTGCCGCCCTTTACAAGCGGGGTGGATTCGTCTTGGGCCGAAGCCATGGTGGCAACCATCATAAGGGCTGCACAAAGAGTAATGACTTTTTTCATTTTTTATATCTGTTTGATATTGTTTTTTGTCTTTAAAATCAGCCCACCCGGGCTGTCTGTTTTTTTCGAAATGCAAAAATACTATTTTTTTTCCAATTACCGCGAAATATTTTACACAAAATTATATTATGCCACAGCGAAACACCGCCCACCCGGCCACTGCCCCAAGTGCCAACTGACGCCAACGCCGACTTACTGCCTCTCCGTTCATACCATTCTTATACTACAATTGTTCAAAAGCAGTTCAACCGCTGCCAACTGCAAGGCAACAATCGAACAAGAGTAATTGCAATGGCGAAGCAGCTAACATTCAGCGGAATTGTCGCGGTCAAAACACAATCTCTGCTCCATTGAGTCGCGAGATTATCGGGAGATTGTGTTTGATTGTTTAATCAAGCGGATGGAACGTTGCTTTCCATCAGTGGTGGTAAGAGTGAGAAGATAGGTGGTCTGGGGATGAGACGAGAGGTCAAGTGTGAATACCCCATTGCCTGCAGCGACTATTTTCACCTCCTCGCTGCGACCCGCCATGTCGGTAATGTATGCACTGGCAAGGGGTGCGTCAACGACGATGGTAACAATCCCGCTGGTAGGGTTCGGGTAGATTACACAGTCGTCCATGGTCGCTTCATCAATACCTTCTTCACTATCGAAGATAGCCGTCAGGGAGGTGTCGCTTGTCACAATCAGACGTCTCGGATTGAGGGTGTCGCCGTCATTCCAGTCAACAAACTTGAAGCCCGGATAAGGAGAGGCAGTCAGTGTGGCCACATCGCCGTTATAGTACATACCATCGCCGGACACGTAGCCATAGGCGGGATTGTTGGCCGACACCGAAACCATGTATCTGTTGTTGGCAAACGATGCTGTGAATGCCAATGAGGTGTCTCCTATACCGCATATAGAACGTATGTGGACTGTGTACTCGAATCTAAAGGGAATACCCACAAAGGTGTATGCCGGGGTAGTGACAACGACCGATAGGGTGTCAAGCGTAACCTCCCATGCACTTTCGGAGCCAAAAGATGTCCATGTAAGGCTGAGGCTGTCGGCGGCAATGATTCCCTCGACATTTCGAGGCATGGGGCATCTGTTGGGTTCGAGGACGATATTGTCGATAGCTGCGGGAGACTGAATGAATGTCCTGCCGTCGTTGTGCCACATGAACACCCATACATAGTTGCCCGGCTCAGTAATGGAGAATGTGCCGGACTGGGTCTGCCAAATGGTATGCTGGCTAAGGCAGTTCCCCCCGTCAAGGGCTATGCCGCCCTCGGGGACCCCGCCTGTATTGTCGAATCCGCTGTACTCTCCCGGCACAAGGATTGTTTGAGCCGGGACAAAGGCGGCACGCAGATAGTCATTAATATCCTCGCCGTTGCTTTTCCAGTCGAAACGGTATGCGTACTCGCCTGGGGATGTGATACGGATAGGTCGGGCGGAAAACACTGTCGAGGATGAACCGCTATAGTGGTTGATGAGTCCATCGTCGGTGATGTAGAGCGAGTATCCGGGATTGCCGGTGGCATCTCCCACCATCCAACGATTGTCTTGTGCCCCGTTGATGACCGACCAATCTGAGACATCAATGCGCTCGAAATCGCTGCTGAAGGGCAGCTCGGCAGGTGTGGACAATAGCGTGGTGGCGACAAGATGCCGGGCAACAACAGAGTCGAAACAGTGAGGATATACATAGATGTGGTAGACAGTGCCCGAGTCGAGACCTGTCATCATATAGAAAGTGTCGGTTACAAGAATGGGATCAACAGCACCCGTCCCCGGGGCAAAGTCGACCGTGTCGTACTCCACATACCAGAAGATGTTGGCACTGCTGGTGTCGGTCCAGGCTATGCAAAGACTGTCGAGGGCGGTGTACACCACCTGAAGCTCTTCAGCAGGGCCGCAGGGCATCTCCTCCAGCACGATGTCGTCGATATAGGGTCGGTTCGATTGCGGTATGTCATACGGAGCCATGAAGACCACATGGCCGTGGGGACCGGAGTAGCGGTTCAGCCTGACCGTATGGTGGGAGTATTCGTTGAGGGAAACGATACGGGCGGTATCGACGGCCACAAAGGTGGCTGTGTCGGTGGGGTCGCTCATGACACCCACCACAATAAACGAGTTGTAATAGAAGTGGGCCGTGCGCAACCAGAACGACACCTGCAGACTCGACACAGGGAAGAGCGTCGAGTCGGTAAGGGGCATGATGGCCAACTGGTCTGAACACATGACGGGAGAGTTTGCAGTATGGAACCGCATAGCGTTGCTGCCGCTGTGGGCGTAGGCGGAGTCGTTGTGGACAAGGGGCGCTCCGCTGTATTCGCCACCTGCGCTGGTGTTGTGCCGCAGCCAGCAGTCGGGCAAGGTGTTTGTGTTCGAATAGGTGGTATATGAGGGAATGCCGTCGACGCTTTCAAAGTCCTCCACAAAGGGCAACGCGGTAAGAAGGCCGCAGAGGGTGTGGAACGATTCGGGATAAGAGGAATAGCCCTCGCTGCCACCACAGCTGGCGACAACCACCAGCTCGTAGTCTCTGTTGGGGTTGAGACCACCAATAAAGGCGCTGTTGCCAGAGAATATATAAGGTGAAACGCTGCCGATGTCGAATCCCGGTGCGCCGACATATACCAACCACCTGTCGGGGCTGGCGGTGCCATTGGCTCCACAAGGATGCAGGCCGCAATCCCAAGTGGCGAAGACGCTGTCGGCAGTGGTACGCGTCACGCGGACATGCTCAGGTGTAGGACAGGGCCTCGACAGCCTCAGCTCGATATTGTCGATATCGAAACCGTTGCTGGGCAAAGTATCGCTTCCGGGAGAAGGGGTATAGAAAACGATGTAACGGCCGCTACCAGTATAGTTCACGAAACGCACCGTGACAGAATGGAGCGAGGCGACAGGCTCGTCGCTGAGGTCGATGGTGTCGACGGGTACAAGGCCGGAATAGGTGTAGGCAAGCGAGGGGACGGAAAGCTCCATGCTGGCCGCAGGCAAGTCACCCGAGAACCAGGTGACATCCTCGGCGACACCTACAATCAAGCGGGAGCTGGGAATCGGACTATAACCACTGCCGGGACGTTGGATAAGGAAGTTCACCTCCAAGCTGGTGATGTCAATCGAAGTATCCAGGCGCGGCAGGGCTGCCCAGCGGTAGTAATTCCTACTGGAAGCCATATTGAATCCTACGGTGTCCTCGCCGATATACGTATGTGTTGTGTGCGGCCTGCCCGAGAAGGTGGATGGCACCGAACCTCTGTGCCAGCAGGGATTGATGGACTCTTGGTATCCATACGCATAGCTCTCGAAGTCCTCTCTAAACGGCAGGTCGCTGTAGGTCAGCGGTGGACACTCTGTCTGGATGCTCCCTGTCTGGAAGATGCTGCTGAGACTTGGGCACTCGGCAGCGACAGCATAGCTGTAGAGGGTGTTGCTGACAAGGGGATGAAAGGTGTAGAAGGTATCGGTGATTCCCCGTACGGTGTCGTTGCCGAGGACGGCTGTGAAGCTGTTGTTGCCTTCGGGGCTCCACACCAGTGTCACCGAGGTGTCGGTACATGAGGCCCTCAGATGTGATACGGGGTTGCATATAAAGTTGGTGAGCACTAAATCATCAAGCAACAGCTCGCGACCGTAGTTAGGTACAGAACCGCGAATGGCGATATAGTTGCCTGTGCCGCTATAGTTGGCGAAACTGACCGTGTAGAGCGTGACGTCGCGTGCAGGAGTGATGGTGTCGACCGGTACGAAATTTGCGGTATCGCCGTCATGATCCATTACGCCGATGACATAAGAACCTCTTATCTCGCTGTTGTTCAAGGTCCGAGCATAGAACATCAGGTAGAGGTCACGGGTATTGTAGACACCCTTGTCGACCGGAGGCAGCACAATGTATAAGTTTTTGTATTCGGTGGTCAGCTCCCAATACATACTGTTGGTGCCGTGAATGCCGCTGGTGCCGGTATTATTGATGTAGGGGCGGCCGTTGGCATTATTGTTGTTGGGAATGTCGTTGACACGTCTCCAACAGTTGGGGAAGGCCTCGACGTAGGAGGTGGAGGGACGCTCGTAATGAGGCGTATTCTCGAAGTCGTTGATGAGCGGAAGATTGCTGAGGAGATAGCAGGGGGTATGGAACGAAGATGACCAATAGCTGCTGGTATCGCCTGTGTCACAGATGGCACGGATGCTGACAGTATACACCGTATCGGCTTCAAGTCCGTGGATATTAAATAGGGTGTCGGTGAGATAGTATATGCTGTCGCCTATGGAGAGTTCCCACGCCGTCTCGCTCCCGCCTCTTGTCCAATAGACGGTGGTGCTGTCGGAGGTGACGTCGCAGAATTTGATATTGTCCACACGGCGACACATCGGCGCGTAGCTGATTGTAATATCGTCGATGGTAGCAGTCCAATCGGCCAACGAGGGTCGGTTGGCACGAATGGCAATGTACTGCCCGTTGCCGTTGTAGTTCTCGAACGAGACTTCATACCTGTCCCATACGCGAATGGCGGGGTCGATGTATACGGAGTCGACCATCTGGAAGGTGTTGATGTCGTTCGGGTCGGTCATCACGCCCACAATGAGTATCGGGTCGTCATTACGGGTCGACGATTTCGCCCAGAAATTGAGATACAACGAGTTGATTGCATCTGTGTTGGTATCCACCGGAGGCAAAACAATGGCTTGGTAGTTGCTGAAATAGGTGCTTGCAGAGACACCGAAGCCAAGTCCACGGTTACCCGTGTGGGCGCCGGAAGTAATGACGGGGTGGCCGTTGTAGAGGGTGGCGTCGTTGAGGTGATGCCAGCAATGTATGTCGGCAGGCACCGTGTTGCTGCCGGTGGGCAAACCCTCAAAACCGTATTGGAAGGGGATGCTGAGGGGTATGCAAGGTGTGGTGATGGTGACCGACGAGGACAAGAGGGTGTCGGTGCAGTTGCCTGTGACACGGAACTCGTAGATAGAACCCTGTTCCAGGTCGGCCATAGAGAAGCGATGCTCGGTGGCCGTGGTCTCAGTGGCGACATTAACCCACTCGCCGGTATCGGCCGGATTGACGAGGCGATAGTCGACATTCCACGATGCTTCATGATAGCCGGGAATCCACAAAAGCCTGACAATGCCTGTTACACTTGTATCGACAAGTGTGATGGGAGGAATGCAGGTGGCACGACCTGTGCAAAATACATCTTGGCCACCGGTGATGAGGCGTGTGTTGCTGCGCATTTCAAGGTCGAAAGTACCCAACCCGTATGATACATAGCGATTGGGGCGGGTGGCCCAGCAGGTCATAATGCGCTCTGGTGCATACTCTTGGCGGAATGAACGGGGCGTAGGGACAGCTACTCCGCTGTTTTTGGTAATTGTCACACTCAGGTTGCTGGTGCCGTCGTATTCAAAGGATCCCTGGTTGAATGGAATGTAGTTCCATCCTTCGGTGGGGAAACTAAGAGTGCCGCTAAAGACCAACTGTCCTCCACCGATAAGGTTAGGATTGGTGACACCCAACAAATCGGTGCTGGTGCTGTGAGACAGATAGATTTCGCAGTTGCCGACCTGGTATGGCTGATTATCGGCATAGTCGAAGCCGATGCCAGTTATCGTTTTCGGACCCGTGCCGGGTATCTCCGACGCCAGGAAAAGATGTTGCACTTTTGAGAACGCAGCACCTGCGTAGACAGGATACTTGGCGTTGGTCGCTGTCCCGGGGATGCCCAGTACAATGGTGTCGACCACCCGAGGGATAGTATCCCAACTGATGCAAGGCAGATCCTGGGTACTGAAGACAATGGTGTCTGCGCCACCATTCAACCCTCCGCATTCGGCGGTGACCGACACCCAATAGGAGCTGTCGGGGGCGAGTCCTGTCAACAGCAGTTCCGGAACGGTGGTGACAACAGTGGTGAGCGTGGAGTCCTCGACATTGCGGTAGTTGACCACAAAGCTCGAGGGAGTGCCAAAGTCAGTGTTGTAATCCCACGTGAGGCGAGCGGCGGAGACGGTGACCTGTGAGTGTATGGCCGAAATGTTGGGGCAGTGGTTGGGGATTTCCTCGATGATGATGTCGTCGATAAGGGGTTGATTCACCCCCCTGGCCTGTGGCATAGCTTTGAAGGCTATATGACCGTGGGGACCATCGTAGTTTGCAAAACCCACTATAAAGTGCGTGTACAACGTTGAAGTGGCGGTGACGGTCGCCACAGGCACAAAGGTGTTGGTATCAAAGGGATCGCTCATCACGCCTACCTCGAGGTATGGCTGGTAATGAGTGTTGTTGTAGGGGAGGCTGCGCATCCAGAACGACACTTGCAGGTCGGATAACACGTACTCTGAGGGGTCGGTAAGCGGCATAACTGCAATCTGGCATCCCGTGTTTTGGGGACGGAACAGCAGGGCATTGGTACCGCTATGGGCATAGGTCTGGTTGTTGTAGACGAGTGGGAGTCCACTCATGTAAGAGAGGTCGCTTGTGTTGTAGTGCAGCCAACAGGGAGGCAGGTTATTGACATCCGACTGAGTGTAGGTGAATCCCTCGACTCCTTCGAAATCTTCAGTAATCGGCATCCCTGTAAGAGGGTTACACAACGTGTGGAAATGGACGGGCCAGGAGGCACCACTCTCGCCGCTGTTGCAAATAGCCACCACCACCAACTCATAATCACTGTTTGGATTCAGGCCGCTAATGCTTGCATGGTTGTTGTATACATAATGGGGTGCGACATCGCCGGGAATGAACCCCGGCCTGCCAACATAAACAATCCATGTAGCGACACTGTCGTCATCATCCCAATCCACCGTGACGGTGTTCGACGTGACACTTGTCACCCGGACATGCATCGGTGTCAGACAGGGAGAGGCCACCCTGAGGGTTACGTTGTCAAGATAAAACCCGTTGGCAGTATAGGATGACATGCTATCAGGAACTTCAGCCGCCTTGAAGACGATGTACTTGCCGTTGCCTGTGTAATTCTCGAATCGCACATAGGCAGGGTGGATTGAGTTGTCTGGCTCACCAGTGAGGTCGATGGTGTCGACAGGCTCGAAGGTGAAGTCGGTGTAGATGTCGGATGCGACACCCACCACCAGTTGGGTGATATTTGCTGACTGCGAACTGAGCTTGATCAAGAAATCGACCTCCAGGTCGGTGATGTTTACCGTAGTGTCTACACGAGGCAACGCCGCCCAGCTGTAGTATGTCTGTGTGGCGGTGAAGCCTAGCCCGACAGAGTCGTTGCCATTATAGGCTCTCTGAGGTTCTGGATAATTGAGTCCTGAAATCTGCGGCACCATCCCTTTGTGCCAACAACGACTGATGGTTGCCCATCTCCCATATTCATAGTTCTCAAAATCTTCGGTGTAAGGCAAATCGTCGTATGTCAGCGGTGCACACTCCGTCTGGATGCTGCCAAACAGCCAAGGGCTGGTATACCCTCCGCACTCGACAGCCACTGCATAGTTGAACACTGTGCTGTCGGGAAGTCCCTGGAATGTGTAGAAAGTGTCGGCGACAGCAGTGACTGTGTCGACGCCGAGAACGACGGAAAACCTGTCAGCCCCATTGCCACTCCACCTCAGCGTCACTTCGTTGTTGGAGGCAGTGGCACTCAAGTTGGAAGGTGGGGGACACCAGTGATCGGTCAGGTACACATTGTCGAGCAATGCGCTGAAAGTGGATGGAATTCGGGGACAGCGAATGGCTATATAGGTACCCGCGCCGGCATAGTTGGCGAAACTGACCGAATATAGAGTGACTGAGGGCGAGAGCACGACGGTGTCGACAGGGACAAACGAGGAGGTGTCGGTACTGTTCGACATCACACCTACGATAAACATTGGGTAAGGCGCCGACCTGACAGAGCTTATGGCATAGAACGACAGGACGAGGTCGCTCACATTGTAGTGGCTTGGGTCGACCGGAGGCAGTACAACGTATTCGTTTTCAGCATATCTATCGTAGCTGTAATGCTGCCAATACATACTCTTGCTTCCGAATAAAACGTAGTCGTTCTCGGTTGTGATGTAGGGGTAATAGTTGCTGGCACGGCCATCGTTGATACGCGTCCAGCAAAGAGGGAAAGCCTCATTGTATGAGGTGATGGGAGACTGATAGTGAGGCTCGTTCTCGAAGTCGTTGAAGTAAGGTAGACTGCTGAGGAAATAGCAGGGGGTACGGAAGTTGCCTGACGCAGCAACACTGGTGTCGCCATCGCCACAAATGGCACGTACTTCGACATTGTATGAGGTATTGCTGTCAAGGTAGTGAACAGTATAGAATGTGTCGGTAAGATAGAAGATTCTATTGCCGACCGCAAGTTCCCATTCCGTCTCCGTTCCTCCTCTGTGCCAAGAAATGTTGGCGCTGTCAGTGGATATTCCACTCACAGTAATGCCTGTGGGTGGCTGACACAAATCTCCTGGTGCCTGGGACCATGTCTCCCACGGTATCAAAATAAACGTTATTAATAGTAGCAATACTCTTTTCATCATTCTTTTATTTTTGTGCTATTAATGCATCGGTTGAATTCGTAAATTCGTTATTTCGCTAATTCGTTAATTGACTATCACATTAACGCATTCACACGTAACACATTCACAGTGTGGTCTCCATCGGCATTTGGCGAAAACAACAGCTTGAATGGTTTCTGTAAACCGCTAAAAATCAGCTTTCCTTACCTGTTGACAATGCAAAGATACGCTTTTTTTTTAAATAGCAACTTTTTTTGTGTATGCTGTGGGGAAAATCCATCCGTCTCCACTGCGGTGACTGTGCCCCCTAACCAAATGTGAGGAGTTTCTTTTTCGGTATGGACTTTCTGCTTCTTTTCTCATCGGCGGGCGGTGCGCCTTGGGACTGGTGCCACCACTCTTTGCCATTGGCTGCTCTTCTTTACCCTGTAAAACAGTTGTTTGTCCCGTGTTCAACTTGAATTATTGCTTGAGTGCTTGATTGTGTTAATGCTTGAGTGAGAATACTCAGACAATCAAACAATCAAGCAATCAGTTCTACTCAAACAATCAGACAATCAAGCGAACAGAGTCTGCTTGGCTTTCAGCATTTGTCTTCAGCGAAATTGTCGCGGTCTGGGTAGTCCTCGTCGCTCCACTGCCAGCGGGAGGTCTCCGGCGCATAGAAGCGGCCTATGCGATAGTCGATATTGGCTTTATGGGCTTGACTCAGTTGGTAGGGACGGCGCACGTAGTACATTTTGCCGTCTTTCACAAAACGGGCTCCGGTCTGGTGGAAACGGAACGGGACTCCCTTCTCGACACATTGGCGGCGGAGGTCGAGCACCCAATCGTAGTGGCAGGGACGTGCCTCTCGGCCTGATTCTCCTCCTACGCTTACCTCCTCTATCGTATCGTCCAAATAGTCCACAAGGTTGATGGCCTCTATCAGCGGCGAGGCGATAATGGATTTGTGTTTGATGGGAAGCGAACGGAAGATAGGCAGGCGATAGTCGGCACGGTCTTGGTTCTCGACGGTGCAGCCCACCAGCACGTTGTCGTAGCCGTCGCCCCAGTCGGGCGGGATGCACTCCATAAAGCGGTCTATGCGTTTGGTGAAGAAGTAGAACCACAGGTCGGAGCGCTCTCGCATCATGGCCCAGCACTCGGGACGCCAGGGGTCGGCATCCTTCAACAGGAAGTCGGAGGTGAAGCAGGTGAAGACCATGCGGCCGGAGGGTATCTTATAGCTCTTGTCGCGACGGCGTTTGATGGGGAGGTTGAAGGCTGCGGTCTTGCGGGCGATGTTGCTGCCTATCTCACTGCCGTACATCTCGTCCTGCCGATAGACATAGCAGTATTTGCAGCCGGGGCTTATCTTGGTGCAGCCGTGCCACGGGTTCCAGTCGGCGTAGATGTCCCAGTGTTCGCTCATGGGGTGCTATTGGTCGTTGGTGGAGGTTGGCGGAAGGGTTGTGTCGAAGGTGCGCCAGCCTTGGTGGTTGCCGTGGAGGTAGTCGTAGTAATATTCCAGCAAGATGCCGGACATATTGTCGGGGTGCTCTACCCCGCGCTGGACGAAGTATTGCTGGAGGCGCGAGCCGCCCCAGAAGCCCCAGTTGTTGCGCAGCCACATGCCGAGGCCGAAGTGGAACTGGCTCATCGCCTCCCTTTCGGGGAGGGTACGCATGACGCGGACGGTCTTGGCGGGGAGCATGGTGTCGAGGACATGGAAACTCTCTTCGAGGTTGCGGGGGATATAGATGCCGTCGATGCTGTCGGCTACGAGGCGACGCTGGTAGGCGGCTTGTTCTTTGGCTTGTTCTATCTTCCCCTCCCGGCGGGCGACAAACCGGTTGCGCTTGCGCATGGTTCCGTAGATCTTTTGATACCAGTAGTCCACACCCTCGGGAAAATTGTCGGTGTAGAAGGTCATGTCGGCGACGGCCTTGCGCAGCCGGTCTTCAGGCAGCGAGTCGCGGTTGTTCATCCGGACTATCGTTGCCTTGCCCTGACGGTCGATCCGCAGCAGCATGTTGACATAGTAGTATTTGTATTTCGTGTTCCACGTGTCGCCTTGAGGCACCATGCCCAGCTTCTTGGCCAAGGCTTCTTCCCCGCTGTCGTACCCATCCACCACAACATATCCTCTGGGGCAGGAGAACTTTATGGTGTCGATGCGGGGTGACGGGGTTTGACTCATAAGGCCGCAATAGTTTGTGTCAAAGGGCTGGGATAGGATGTCGCCTGTGGGGAGGTGTATCTTCAGCAGGCGGCGGTTGGCGGTGCAGAGCAGCACGGTGTCGCCGATGATACAGGCCGGACGCTTTTGCAGTGCCTGTTCGCACTGGGTGGCGGCAGGGTTATAAACCCTTTTCAGCTGTCCCTGCTCATACACAACAGTGTCCTTCATGCGGAAGAAGAGGTGGGACACCTCCTCGCAGCCGTCGCAGGGGGTCAGTTCCCGCAGCGACACCTGTTTGGTTTTTGAGCCGTTTTGATAAAGCGTCAGGGCGTGGGAGAAGGCTTCTTCGTCGCTTTTGTATTCCACGTCGACAAGGTGCAGCACCGAAATGCCGTCGTTGCTGAGAAAAAGAAACCCTTTGGAGAGGCATTCGGGGATGGTGTAGAGCAGCTGGTTTGTGCGGGCATTGTAAACCTCCGTCTTGCCGTAGGGGGAGAGGTCGAAATTATAGTAAGGGGTAGCACGGGCGTAGTAGTCACCGTTGACGGAATAGACGGTGATGATATTGCGATAGGTGCAGTCGAACTGTGCTGCGGCGGCATGTGCCGTCAGCAACAGGAGACATAGTGCGATGGTGCGTTTCATAGTCGGTGTTTAGGATGGGGAGTTCTTTTCTTCAATATACGCAAAAAAAGGGGTATTTATTACACTTGGCGACGATTTATTGTCATTCGTGCGAATGATAAAGAGGCTTCTTTCAGGGGTTTGACACTTGATTCTTACTACTACAGAAAAGGCGGCACCGGACTGCCGGGCAAGCCGAGATGGTATTGTAAGGATGATGGCAAGAGGATGTGGGCGTTTTGCGAAAAGGCAAAGACATCCGTATCGTTGATCAGGGGTGTGAAAGGTGTGTAGGGATGGCCTGCGGTGTCCTCAACTACAAGTGGCTGGATAAGGCAGATGACCCCGGCACGGGCTTTGACATGGAGACCGAATGCCAGACTGTCGTCGGAGAGGATATAGGTTCGGCGATAGAATTTGACTTGGAAATAGTCCTGCGGAATTTGGGTACGGGCCAAGAGACTGCGGAAGTCGGCTTTGTCTGCCACCCACTGGCAGCGACGGGTGCGGGTGTTGACAAGGGGCATGTCGGCAGGCGAGGCATAGACTTCATCCCAAAGACAGGGGACGATGAAACTATAGTGGTAGAGCTGCGAGGGGTTGTCCTGCAAGGGGCGACGGAGCCCTTCGCGCCAGTGGGTGGTATCGGCGGGGTAACGGTGACGCAGTTGCTGTAGGAGGGATGCTTCGTTGTAGTTGGAATCGGGATGATAGAAAGCGTACCAAGTGCGGGCAAAATAATGCCGAATGGACTGGGGGTTGTGGTTGGAGGAGAGGTAGGCATAGTATTCAAACAGTTTGGAGGCCTGGACAGTGGCGCGGTTGCCAAAAGCCTGAGCCAAGGCGTCGAGAAGCGACTGGTTCTGCCCCACTGCACAGCCATGGAGGAAGATGAGGGTATTGCCATCAACAATGGTGCTGTCGGGAGGGAGAAGAAGGCTGTCGGCCATGGCCTGGCAGAGACTCTCGGCCGAGGTGCGAAGGCCATTGGGAGTAACGGTCATTTGAAGATCGATGAACTCATTGCCGTGGGAAACCAGATTGACAAGGCCGTAGGGAAGACCGTTGTCGGCAGGATGAAGGCGCAGCCATTGGAGCACCTGGCTGAGGGAGGTGAGGTAGTCGACAACGATTGCGGTACGTTCGTCAGAATTGAGGCGGTAGTATTGGTTGGCAATGGAGTAGTAGGGGTTGTGGGACGAGTTGTCGCGACCCATGATAAAGGTGACCGAGGAGCGGGGACAGGAGACAGCCGTATCGGCCACGGTGTCGACAACAGGGAGTGCAGGGGCGTCTTCCCTACCCTTACAGGCAAAGAGAGACGCCACTACAAAAAGCAGAATTATAAGTCTGCGAAAAATCATTTGGCCGACAACTTAAACTTGACAGGCAAGTTGTACTGCACGCGTACCGGTTTGCCTTTTTGCTTGCCGGGAATCCACTTGGGCATCATTTTCACCACACGCACAGCCTCTTCGCCACATCCGCCGCCAATGTCGCGAAGCAACTTGACATTGGTGATGCTTCCATCCTTCTCGACACAGAAGCTAATATATACTGTGCCTGCGATTTGGTCGTTGAGTGCTTTTTCCGGGTAGCGTAGGTTGCGTTGAATAAAGGCATAGAGTGAATCCATTCCGCCCGGGAATTGGGGATCATTCTCTACAACTAAGAAGACCTCTTCTTCTTCAACCTCTTCTTCTTCGAGCACAGATGTCACACGACTGAGGTCAATAGCAGCGACATTAGCAACCTTGAAGGCGGAGACATCGTGACCTACAGCATAGTCGGAGACCCCTTCGGGCATGGGTACAGGCTGCTTGACGGTGGTTTGCTTGCCATCCTTGTTGACAATCTCTTCGTCGATGGCGACAAAGGAGGTGTACTGAGTCATGAGATTGTATTTGAGACCCAGTTCAAGAATCTGCTTGGCGATGGGGTTTTGGTCATCATTATAATTGTCTTTGTCCAGATAGGAGAGATATTTGATGCGCTCGCGAGCCCAAAGGTAACGCAGGGCGGAGTTGGCAGGGTCAGCCTTGAGATTGGAAAGGTTGTAAGTCTGCCTGAAGGGTTTGCGACCCACTTTACCGGTGAGGGAGACGGTGCCTTGAGGTTTGCCTTTGTATTTGCCAAAAATGAGAATGGGACGTTCGGCCATCATGTCGGGCACAGAGACAGGCTCGATGTCGTAAGCCTGGAATTTGCCAGGATTGAACTTGATACGGGTAAGGACTGGGGTGTTGATATACTGGCGGAAACGCTCGGCCTGGGCAGCTGCCTCGTCTTCCTTTGTTACAATCATGGGTTCGCCGTTGCCTGCAAAGGCCATGCCCTCGATAAGCCAGCGATTGACACTGCTGCCGATACCGAAGGCAAAGAAGTTGGCCTGGCCACTGTTTTGACGGATGAGTTCGAAGCATTTACTTTCGACGGTGACATAGCCGTCGGTGAGAATGACCATGGTGCGGGAGATGTCCTCGTCGATGGACGCGGGGGCATAGACGGGATTGAGAACACCTTTGGTTGGCCTGGGAATGGCGTAGGCGGTGTTGAGGGCATCGAGGACTTCGGTGCCGCTCCATTGGTTGGCCCCCTTGATGAAGTCCATGGCACGGTCGATGTTCTCGGGAGTGGCATCGACAGAACTGGGGCTAAGCAGGGCTGCGTTGCTGGAGAAGAGAATGATGTTGAACTTGTCGCCGGGGTTGAGGTTGGTGAGTAGGTTGCGCATCAGTTTCTTTGAGATTTCCATGGGGAAGCCCCACATGGAGCCGGAGACATCGACAATGAAAATGTACTCGCGGGGAGGTATGTCGTCTTTCTGCACACGCTTGGGGGGTTGCACCATGAGCATGAAAAAGTTCTCTTTCTGACCTTCATAGAGCATGAGACCAGATTCGATGTTGTTGCCCCGCAGGGAGTAGTTGACAATGACATCGCGGTTGCCACCGTTGGTTTCGGAGGGCGCAAGACGGACAACCGCACGGTTGGCAGAGGGGTTGTTGATGTTCATCTTGTGCGAGGTGCAGGTGACGTCCTGGATGGGCACAGCGGAATTGATGGCAAGTTCGTAGTTGAACTTGTAGGTTGGCATAACGCCTTTATGGGTGTAGGGCGTGGAGACATAACCGTCGTCAGGACCCGAGGGGTTCTTGGCAGGATTGGAGTAACGGGGACCCACCACAGTGGGATAGACGAAACTGTACTGTCCATTCTCCGGGACGAGGAGTTCGGTGTAACGGAGTTCGACCATGATGGTATCGCCCACCATGATATTGGAGACATTCATGGTAAAGACGTTGGGACGATTCTGTTCCAAGAGCGAGGCGCGTTTGCCTTCTTGCTTGGCTTTCTCGTAGTCGGCACGCGCTTTCTTTTTCTCCTCGATCTGGGCGCGGATGGTGCGGGTGCCTATGGTCATTTGCATGGCGTAGACGGCGGCGCGGGTGGACATGGGGAAGGTGTAGATGGCTTCGAGCGGGTGTTTTCCGCTATTGACGTAGACCTGTTTGATGGTCACATCGGCAATAGAGCCGGAGATAGAGGATTTGACCGAAGTCTCTTTCAATGGGAGCTGGTCGTTCTCGGGGTTCTCGCTGATGACAACGAAATAGGGCGAGAGGGTTTTGTCAGGTTCATCGTTTTCCTGTGCAGCAATGTTGCCGCTGCCGAGCGCAACAAGGCAAAGAAGAGCGAAGCATTTGCTCCAGAATGAATGGGGTTTCATGATGATGGGTTTTTTGATTGACAACTGAATGATGTTTTATATGTTAATTTGGTATGATTTGAGTCAAAATGATTGCAAGAAGTGACATGAGGGACAGGATTATTGGGGACGCTTGGGGAAGAAACGACCCGTTTGACGGCAATAGTTGTCGTATTCGGAGCCAAAATCGCACCGTAGACGACGCTCCTCGCTGCGAACCTGTAACAACATGACGGCGACATACAGAATGAATACAAGCAAAGCTTGCCACGCCCAAAGCCACAGGCAGAAGCCAATGAGATAGAGAAAACTGCCGGAGAGCATGGGGTTGCGGCTGAGGCGATAAGGACCATCGGTCATTAGATGGCGGGTGCGGGGAGCCAGTTCGTGGCCAAAAGCATCCATGGGGTTGCCGTCGCCCTTATGACGCATATAAACTATAGACCAAACACTGAGGGACAACCCCGTCAACATGAGGACTATAGCAACAGCAACACGGACGGGCGAGGCTGGCCAAAAGGCAGGGCTTCCACAGCTCAGCCACATAAGGAAGGGAATAAGTCCCACGAAGAGGATTGCACCCAAGGCGTAGCCGAGTATTTCTTTGAAGAGCTTCATGATTTTGTTTATTTTTCTGCTATTACAGTTGGCTTTTAGACAGGGAAAAGATGTGCAGATTGCCTTGGAATAAGCGTTAGACCGATTTGGCTAACAGGATATTGCACTATGTATGGATTGCGTGTCATGACTGAAAGAAACCAGACCATTGGGAATGCAAAAATACAAAAAAACTGCTTATCCATAGAAAAAAAATACTCATGCTTGCCAAAAACATCCTTGAACAATGCTCGATGAGAAAAGTTTTTTTTCTTCAATTCGATTATTTTGTGTAATTTTGCGTTTTGAAACAAAACAATCTCACAAGATATGGCACAGCTATCCCGCAAGGCAAAAATCATTACAATCTTGTCGTTATTAATCGCGATTGGACTGACCCTGTTTATCTATTTTCACTTCTTCTTTGTGTATAGCTCGGGTGTTAACGCCGGAGAAATCAATTATTTCCAACAGGAGGGGATTGTGTTCAAGACCTACGAAGGGAAGATGATACAGGCTGGATTCAAGTCGGCAATTAATGCCACCAAACTACAAAGCAACGAGTTCAAGTTTTCGGTTACCGACAAAAAAATAGCCGACACATTGATGCGTTGCTCGGGGAAAGAAGTGGAACTGCGCTGGAAACGCTACATGGGAACCCTGCCGTGGCGGGGCAACAGCCAGTATGTGGTAACGGAGGTGCTTTCAATACAAGAACCCACACGGTTATTTAGATGAAACGGTTTGTCGTCCTGACACTGTGCGTGGCGTCATTTCAAGTTCGATGAACTTGGCGTAAAGGTTTAATACTAATACTTATGGGGTTGATGTTGAGTACTGGGAACAGCGCACCGAGCGAGGACAGTTTGCGCGAGGTGGTGTATGAGATTGTGGCTCAAATTCCCCGTGGTCAGGTGCTTACATACGGTGCGATTGCCCGGCTGGCTGGTTACCCCAACCACAGCCGCTTGGTGGGACGTATTATGCGCGGTGCACCCGACAACCAGCTGCCATGCCACCGCGTGGTTTCGGCAACAGGGAGACTTGCCCCGCACTACCCTGCACAGGCTTCTTTGCTCGCCGCCGAAGGCGTAAAGTTGTCCTCCTCAGGCAAAGTCTCTTTGAGGACATACCTCTGGTATCTGTAAAATATTTAGAGAGAGCCCCCAGAGGAGGCTCCCCCTGCTGAGTTATCACCTTTGCAGTAAAGTGAAAGGATTATTGTATCTTTTAGATAGAAAGAGAGGCCAAGAGCTATTCTTTAGTAACTGGCACCTGAAGGATGGGGAGCCACTTCTCAAGGTCTCAAATTGGAGAACATCCTTGTTTCTTTTACCATGGATGAAAAACTAATAACCACCGTAAAAGACGGAATCTTCCTTTACGGTTATGTCACAAAGACCAGCATCGTGGAACATGCCCTCAAAACTCAGGTCCTCGTCTATTAACGGCCAATGAATGCCAGAATAGGACAGTTCGAACTCAGCACGTTGCTCTTGACTCGCGTCACGCAAGCGAGGCCATTTATCGAACTCGTAGGATGCCTGCTTGCCGTCGGTTGTTACGGCATACACAGCGTGGTCATCCACCCATACCCGGTCTATTTGCATCTTTTTCATCTCTGTTTGAAAAACTCTTGCCAACGATCAAGGATTACATCAGTGTTCTCTTCAAGAATTGACTCTATTAGAGACAACTCATGTTTCTTGAAACCGTGATTGTACACCATCATCATCGGTTGCACATTATATTTTGCTTCACGCCCTGCATTACAAATATGCACATGCACAGGTTCGTGGTCGTCAGAATAAAACATAAACCGTAATCCAAATAGTGTAAAAATAGTTGGCATTGCTTTATTTATATTTGATTTTGTAACGATGCAAGATGGAAAATATTGTTTTAACTAAGAAAAAAGGAGTCACATTGTTGCAACTCCTTTTTCATACGTGTAATGGATATTACTCTTTCGCTACTGGCACCTGAAGGATGGAGAGCCACCTTTCGGGGTCTTTCTGGTTCCAGATGCCATCGACATAGACTGTCCGATGTTCGCCAATGATACGGTAGCCCTGCTCTTCGATGTAGCGGAAGAACTCGGTGTAGGACTCGTAAAAACGGTCGTAGGGGCCGTGATGAGCCATGCACAGGGCAGTGGGAACTTCGGGCAGGCGTTTGAACTGGATAATGGCACTATCGGTGCCCATTTCCTCCACCTGCTCGCAGTATTCAATGTCGATGTCGGTGGGTTTATACTCTTTGTCATGCTCAACAGTGAAGCAGTAACCCGGCATAGGACAACGGCAACCGAGACGGTGCATCTCTGGAGCGATAACATCGGTACAGAGAGGGCCAAGGGCCTGCCAGTTTTTGATTACCTCGCGGTGCGAGGCGACGATGATTGACGGTAGGGTCTGAATTGAAAATTTTTCCATTGTACTGATTTCTTTGCGGGAGTCCCTCAACGAAAGCAAAAGCTGTAAACGGCCTTGGAGCATGTGCAGTTGCCTCTGGCAGTCGACAATCTTCTGTTCCAGCTGTTCAAGGGGTGGAACGGTGGAATTGTTGTCAAAAATCTCTTTGATTTCCGCCAGCGAGAAACCCATGCCCTGTAGCGAGCGGATGGTTGATAGCTGTTGCATCTGGGATATGTTATAATAGCGATACCCCGTCCACTCATCCACCTCATCGGGTTGCAGAAGACCTTTCTGCTCATACAGCCTCAAGGTCTTTACAGTCACTTGCATCATCTTCGAGAACTCCCCGATTTTTAATTTTGTTCTGTAAATCATTATCGTACGACAATAGTGTTTGTTTGATATCGAATGCAAAGATACAACATGCCCCAAGGGACGAGTCAAGTGCTTTAACACATTTTATATATTATCTCAAACAGCCCCATCTATCAAATCTATAAAAACAAAAAAAGGGAGTCCCTTTTCGGGAACTCCCTCTGTAAAAGATTGGCAGCGACCTACTTTTCCACGAACATGCGCAGTATCATCGGCGATGACGGGCTTAACTTCTCTGTTCGGAATGGGAAGAGGTGGACACCGTCTCCATAGCCACCAAAATATTCTTTT
>JAEEGL016924314.1_pt1 | contig 26587 bp, 25 predicted proteins | sample 9134231 | NCBI WGS metagenome assembly JAEEGL01 (sample SAMN16246548, study PRJNA631951) | gut metagenome | biome: gut microbiome; feature: rumen; material: fiber-attached | host: Bos | place: Iran: Karaj | collected 2018-10 | reverse complement strand
CCCACATAGGGGATGCCGGTGAGCTCGAAGAGGCCCTGGATGGCGCCGTCCTCGCACAGCTCGCCGTGCATCACCGGGAAGATGCAGTCCACCGGGATGCTCTCGATGCGGCCGTCCCGGATCACCTGCAGGCCCTTCATGGCCCGGTTGGGCGAAAGGAAGGCGGTCAGGTTGTCCTGGCGACGCTCCCAGCTGCCATCGGCGATCTCCTCGGGCGCGGCCTGAGTCAGCAGCCACTCGCCCTTTTTCGTGATGCCCACCGTGACCACGTGGATCTCCTCCGGCTTGATGTAGGGCAGCAGTGAAGCGGTGGAGCTGCAGGACACCACATGCTCGGAGGACTGTCCGCCGAACAGGATCAACAGGTTAATCATAGAATTTCTCCTCTCGCGCCGTCCGCCGGCGCATATTATATGGTGCCGCGCGGCGCAGCGTGGCGATATGATTATATATGCTTCGGTCTCCCCTTCAGCTCACACTTGCGCCGGAAATAATCCTTGACCTCCTGGGGATATTCCGGGTAGCGGTGCAGATCCTGATGGGTATTGATCTCCAGGATGCGGAAGCCGTCCCCGGTGATGACGATGTCGAAACCCAGATACTCCATGGGCGTCAAGTAGGCCATGACGCGGCACACGTCCCGGCGCACCTGCTCCCAGTGGGGCAGGGTACCCGTAAGGGGCGTGCCGGTGTCAGGGTGGACGTCACAGGGCCGGAACTCGTGCTCCATCAGCATCTCCGCCCCGTAGAACTCGCCGGTATCCACGTTCACCCGCGCCACGATGCCGCCGGTGGCCAGATTGTCGGTGTTGCCGGTGCCGCCGGAGCCGATGCGGAAGTAGGCGTGCTGCACCTCGGGTCCCCGGCCCTGGTCGATGACCATGACGCGGATGCTGCAGGCCACTTTGTCGTAGATCCGCTTGAGATCGTCGTGCATCTCCACAAACTCCGACAGAAGATAGGATCTGTCCAGCCCGGCGATGAAGCGTTGAAACTCCTCGGCAGAGCATGGCTGACCGTCGATGCAGGGCCGGTCGGTCTCCTGATCCCAGCTCAGGGGATAGAAGCCGCTGCCGTGGGAGCCGATGGCCGGCTTGGCCGCCATCTTCCCCTTCTCCCGGAGACAGGCCAGAATGTCATCCGCCTTGTTGCCCTCGCCGTCGAAGGCGTAGATCCGGTTGCCCCCCTCCTCCGGCTCCACGCGGAAGTAGTAGGCGGGGAAGCAGTCCCGGAAGGGCTCCATCACATAATATGTAGAAATTTTATCCCACAGCCATTTCTGGTATTTGCCGTTGAGAGGCCGCAGACGCTTATATTCGTAGTCCGATAAAAAATCGCGGTAGTTCTTCTCTGTTATGCCGTACTGGCGGATGCGATAGGAGTAAAAGCCGTGGCGGTGGGCCCGGCGCTTCTCCTGTGGGGTGGTGAAGGTCAGCCGGTTGTCGTCCTTCAGTCCCCGCAGCCAGTTGCGGTACATGTAGTCCAAAAAGCCGTGTCGTTTGGCCCGCAGGGCGAAGAAATACTTGCCGATCCGCTTCAGGGCGCCGCCCTCGGCCTTTCTGGCCGCCTTCTGCTCCCGCAGCATCTTGTCCACGGCGCCGGAGCGGTCCTTCAGCCACACCAGATCCCGGCCCATATCCACCTGCCACAGCCGCATGCCGTCCTCCGTGGGGATCACGGCCACGCCCAGATAGGGCGCCTCGGCAAACCGCCCGGCGATCTTTTGGGCCAGAGCCACAGCCCCGGCGGCCTCCTCCTCCGTTACGGCGCGCACGAGTCCGCTGAAGAGGGCCCGGCTGTCCTTTTTGGCGCTGTGGTCGGCGGCGTACACCTGAGCCACCTGGTGCTCTCCCCCCTCGCCGCACACCAGTGCCACGTGGAGGATCTCATTTCCGGGGATGTACTCGGTAATCAGGGTGTCCGTTGGCAGCTTTCCCAGCTTCTCCGCCACAGCGGCGCTGTCCAGAGCCTGACCGTCCAGCACGAAGCCGCCGTCCCCGGAGCGGAGGACCCGCTCCCGGCTGTCCAGTTCGTGTTTGCCGGGGCGGATGGCCACTGCGCCGTACTGACTGGCCAGCGCCATCACATCATCTGGGGTGAGGACGCGCCGCTCCGGGTCAAACAGGGCCCGGATGACGGGTTTGCCGTCCTGTTTTGCCGCCACGCCGAAGATCCGGGGCAGGTACGTGCGCAGCTCCCACAGCACATGGTGCGTGGTGAGCAGATCCTCAAAGAGTTTGTCCAGCTCCTTGTGGAGAGGCAGCAGCGACATGACCCGGGCGGCATCGGGATTGCCGGTGGCACGGCCGGCGCGCAGGTACTCCCCCGCGGTGCGGTAGGAAAAGCCCCGCAATACCAGCCACGCCGTGGCGGCGGTTTTTGCGAATCCGTTCATGGTAGTATTCACCGGCTGTCCCCCCGTCGGCAGACGTGGCAGGACAGGGAATTCTCCTTACAGAATTGCTCCGTCTCAGCGGAACTCGGGGTAGAAGTTGTCGGAGCGGGCAACGGTATTCTTGGGTGCGGGATCCAGCACTCTGCCCTCCAGGTGGAGGATTTTCTCCGGCTGGACCCAGGGGCGATTCTGGATCTGGCTGGTCTCCTCATGGGTGAGATACCCGTCGTAGGTCACGAGACCCCGGCGCAGGAAGCCATCCCTGGCGCAGGCCTCGGCCACGCCGTTGTTGAGGATGCTGCGGATGTGCTTCTCCACAGAAGCGGCATAGGCGATGGAGGCGGTACGGGCGATGGCGCTGGGGATATTGCTGACGCAATAGTGGACCACGCCCTCCTCGATATAGATGGGGTCCTCCAGAGTGGTCTCGTGGAAGGTCTCGATAACGCCGTAGTCGTTGCTGATATCCACGATGACGGAGCCGGGATGCATGGTCTTGACCATATCCCGGGTAATGAGATATTTCGTGTTGCTCTTATCCCAGCGGACGCAGTTGACCACCATGTCCACCTTGGGCAGAATGTTCTTGATATTATAGGTGTTAGAGATGATGGTATTCACCTTGCCGTCATACTTGGAGCTGATGGCGCGCAGGTGGCCGATGTTGGTGGCGGCCACGGTGACCCAGGCGCCCATGGACTGGAGCACCTCAATGGCGGCCTTGCCCACGATGCCGCAGCCCAGGATCAGCACCTTGATGCCGGGCGCGGTGCCCAGGCCGCTGACGAACTTGCCGCAGCCACCGTTGAAAGTCATCATGGCGTGTAGACCCATGAGCACACCGGCCTTGCCGGCGGCCTCACAGTTGGGAGAGCCGTGGCGGTGGGTATCCTCCGCGGCGAAGGAGGTAACCTTTCTTGCCAGCAGGGCATCCACCTCCTGGCGGTGGGCGGCGGGATGGACACAGGTATAGACGATCTGGCCCGGGCGGAGCAGCTCGTACTCGGAGGGCTCGATCTCCTTGACCTTCACCACCATGTCGCAGGTGGCGTAAATCTCGTCCCGGGTGGAGATGGCGGCGCCCACCTCAACGTAAGAGGTGTCGTCGAAGCCGGCGCCGATGCCGGCGTCATGCTCCACCAGCACCTGGTGGCCGTCCTCCACGATGCCGGACACTTCGCCGGGGGTGAGGATCACGCGGTATTCGCCCTTCTTGATATCCTTCAAAACGCCTAACTTCATGTCAAAATCCTCCTGTTCAGGTATCTTGGTTGAGTTTGCCGCTCTTCCGGTCGATGATGTGGCGGTAGAACTCCTTCATCTCGTCGGTAAAGGTAGCGACCTTGTGCAGATCCTGGTGGATATTGATCTCCAGGATGGTGAAGCCCTCCTCGGTGATGGCCACGTCGAAGCCCAGATACTCCAGCTCGCACAGGTAGCGGCAGATATCCAGCACGCCCTGGCGCACCATATCCCAGTGGGGCAGGAAGCCTGCGATGGGGGTGCCGGTGTCGGGGTGGTTGGGGCAGGGATAGAACACGTGGTCCTTGATGGTCTCGGGCTGATAGAGCTCGCCGGTCTCCTTGTCCACCATGACGCAGATGCCGCCGTAGCCCACGTTGTCGGTGAAGCCGGTGCGGCTGGAACCGATGCGCATGTAGGTCTGGAAGATCTTGGGATCGTAGCCGTGGCGGTTGACCACCATGATGCGGATGGTGTTGACGCTCTTGGCGTAGATCTCCTTGAGCTGGTGGTGCATCTCCAGATACTCGGTGACCACGTAGAAGGACTTGCGCTCGATAATGGTGTTCATCATCTCCTCCTCGGTGACGGCCTTGCCGTTCATGAGGTAGGTGCCCTTGCCGTTCTCGTCCGTCTCATAGGCCAGGCAGTAGAAGCCGTCGCCGTGGGTGCCGGCGGAGGGCTTGAAGGCCAGCATCTTTTCCCTGCGCAGCAGGGCGAACAGGCCCTCGTAATCCGCGGTGATGCCCTCGGGGCAGTCCCACATCCGGCTGAACTCCACCTTGCCGTTGCGCTTGAACACGGACAGATAGTACCGGGGGATGAACTCCTTGAAGGGCTCCAGGATATATCGGAAGGTGGTCTTGTCGTTGACCCACTTCTGGTAGTCGTTGTTGATGCGGTTGAGCCAGTTGTAATCGTAATCGGAGAGGAACTCCTTGTAATTGTCCTTGGTCAGACCGTACTGATAGCTGCGGTAGGACAGGAAGCCCCGCTTCCAGCACCAGATCTTCTTGCCCAGGCTGACGCCCTTTGTGTTCCGCAGATCGCTGCGCACGGAGTCGTTCCACAGCTTCTGCATATAGGGACGGATCCCCTTGCGGCAGTGCTTCTTCACCCAGCGGTTGAAAAGCCGGTCCTTCATGCCTTTCCAGTGCTGGGCCAGGGTACGCTTGGTGAATCCGGCGGTCTTGGCCTTCAGATAGTCGTTGAGCTGGGGGTGGAAGGCCACGCCGGGCAGCCGGGGCCTGCTGGAGAAGAAGAGGAAGGAGAACGGCCCCTTTTCCTGCAGGGCGATGGAGGTGGAGAAATAGGTCAGCTGCTTGAGCTGGCCGCAGATTTCCAGGATCTCCCTTTTCACGCCGTTCCAGCCGGGCACGGTCATCTCTCCCTGAGGGGCGGTGAAAGCGCCGGTCTCCAGATCGATGGGCATGATCTTCTGGACGCGCTTTTCCGTCTCGGGATCGGTCCAGTAGAAGTTCATCATGGCGGAGAGAACAGCGGCGCCCTGGTCCGTGTCGTTGGCCAGCCAGAACTCCAGGGAGTGATCCACCGTCAGTTCCGGGGTAACGGAATAGCTCAGGTTCACAGGGTCAGCGATGAGGTAGTTTGCGCTCAGGCGACCGAAGATATTCTCCAGCTCCCCCCTTTCCAGGGGTTTGCCGTTCGCCCAGATCTGGTCCTCGTCATAACGCAGGTCGTACCGGGCGGATCTGCTCTCCCAAAAGGCCGGGCGCAGCTCAAGATTACCCTTGTCCTTCAGCAGTTCGATGACGTCATCCAGCGTATATTCCCGGTCCTCCCGGTCCACCCGCAGGAACAGGGGCTTGCCGTCACGTCGGATGATGCTGAAATAGAGCCGCCGGAAGTGCTGACCATAGGGCGCCAGCACCCGGGAAGTGGTCAGCATGTCGCTGATCCACTTGGAGATAGAGCTGTTGTAGGGCGACAGATTCAGATATGCCAGATCCGTGATGTAGTCGCAGTCCGTATGATTCAGCAGATCGTAGCGCTGCACGCTGCGGCAGAGATACCCCTTCTTGTGCAGGGACTTGATGGTCTCCACATCGTATTTGTTCCGATAATTGCGCAGGTCACTGCGCATGGCCTTGTACCAGGTGTTGCACATGGCGCGGCTGTAGCCCCGCATCATCATGGGCAGGACGGTGGACTCCTTCCGGATCCTTCGCATGAGCTTCATTGGTGCTCCCACTCCCTTACTGTGTGCTGTAAATGCGTTTTTGTATTCTCTCTTATTTTCAGCGGATCACGCCGTAGTGGCGGTAGAAGTCACCCAGCTCGCCGTGGCGCTGACCGCCCCAGAGCTGGATGATATTGACACCGGAGGATGTGTTGGCCTCGATGATACAATTGGTGCCGTCAGGAAGCATCACCACATCCCAAGCCACAAAATGGAGATACGGAAAGTGCTCGACCAAAGCCAGAATCTCGTCCTTGAGGTGCTGCCAACCTGGTACGACAACCTCATCAAACCGCGTGCCCGAATCGGGATGCGTCTCGTAGGTGTTGCTGTTGTGAAGACTCTTGGCATGGCTGAGCCGCCCGGTGTCCAGGTCGATCTTGCACACCAGTCCGCCCTGGCTGGCGTTGTCCACCGGAATGGTGGAGCTGGTACCAATCCGCTGCACGGCAAAGAACACCTTGAACCGTCCGGTGGCGGGTTCTTTCATGGTGATGATGCGGATGGTGTTCACTGTACGGTCATAGAGCGTATCGGCATAGGCGTGCTGTCGCACCGTCTCAGAGAGATACCAGTCGCTGTTCTTCTCCAGCACCCGGCGCAGTTCCTTCTCCTCCGCAGCTTTCTCGTCCAGCAGCCAGTTCTGCCCGTCCCAGCCCATTCGATGAACACCGTTGCCCTTGCCCTTGCCGAACGGTTTAAGGATCGTATCGCCTTTCTCCCGGATCAGGGCCATGGCGTCGTCCACGGTGGCGGGATTACCCTGGAAATCGGCCACAAAGCCCTTGCTGTTCACCAGATACAGTTCGGGAACCCGAACGTATTGGCGCAGAACCTCCGTGGCGACAACCTTGTTGTTGAGCATGTAATCGAATGGCTCGTTAATATAGCGGGAGCGGTACCAGTCAAACTCCGACAGGTACTCCCTCCTCTTTTTCATGTTCAGATCGTACAGTGCCCACTGATCGGCCAGAAAGCCACCGCAGATGTTGGCCTTGATCTTGTTATAAAAAGGCACACCGAAGTGATCCTTGGCAAACACGATGCGCCGCCAGTACAACACAAACAGCTTGAGCTTCTGTTCGCCCCGGCGATATAGCTCAAACGCGTCCACAGACCTCTCCCCTTTTTTCCAGAAATTCCTCGTATTCCTGCCAGGTGTTGAACCCGCAGGTGCCGTCGGTCAGCCGTGTAAAGGCCGGGCCGATGGTGGGCGGACCAAAGGGCAGCCCCGCGTAGGACTGGTAGACCTGCCAGCCCCGGCAGTCAGTGATCTGCCCGGCCAGGAACGCTTCCCTGGCCCGATCCACATGGTTGCGAAGCAGCTGTGCATCGTGGGCGATCACCGCCACAATGGAACGCTTATTGCCCACGAACCACAATCCGTCCGTATGCCTGCCGACAATAAGTGCCACAGCCTCATCGGTATAGCAGGTGTCGCCGTAGAGAAAACACACATCGTCGCAGATCAGCTCCCGGGTAAACCGGTCGATTTCCAGGCGGTTCTCCCGCGGCTCGTGGCGCACGGCCCCCGGCACCTCATAGGCGGGATTGTGAGAGGTGATGAACACCTCTGCCCTTCCGTCGAGCCGGCGGATCTGGCGTACCAGCCGGGCGAGCAGCGTCTCACCGTCTACAGTGAGCAGGTGCTTGGGGATATGGCTTTGGGCGTGCCAGCGCTTCATGTCGCCGTCAGCCATAATGACATATCTCATACGGGTTCCATCACCTTTTCCTTTTTCTTCTCTTCCGCCCCTGTGATGAGGGCAGCGATGTTCCGGGTGGAACTGCCCAGTTCCTCTGGCAAATAGTTCCGGCGAAAGCTTTGCAGCTCATCGTCGGGATAGACGCCACTGTCAATGGCGGCAAACAGGTCCTCCGCCCGTTCAAAAGCGCAGCGGGGCATGATCTCCGCGGGATCTACATTCAATCCGTTGTCGCGCAGATACCGTTCATGGTCAAAAAGATAGTAATAGATTTGCTTGTTCAGCACTGCCGCCTCCAGGGACAGCGAGGAGTAATCGGTGATGACAATATCGCAGCAGGACATCCACTCGAAGGTGTCGCCCTCCTCATAGCGCATCACTTGTTCCGGCAGGGGGCCGGCAAATCGCTGATTTGGGTGAAAACGGCACACCAGGGCATATTTGTCACCCGCGAACAGAGGCAGCAGCTCGTCTTGCGGTGAAATGTCATAGGTGCGGTAGGTGGGGGCATACAGCACGAGGATCTTCCCCTTCAGTTCCGGGTATTTCTCTTCAAAGGCAGGACGCAAGTCCTTCTGCTGCAGCAGCCAGTCCAGCCGTGGCAAACCATAGTGGCGCAAATGGTCCGGCGTGGTGTCAAAGGATGCCAGATAGTACGGTGTCCAGGCTGTTCCGCCGGATATGATGTAGGTGTAGTTCCGGTGCATTTTCAGTGCCCGGGCCAGCATTCCGTTGCGTCCGGAGGGGGTGTCCAGAGTCTGATAGCCGGATTTCTTGATCTTGCCCACAGAGTGCCAGATCTGCACCACCGTCAGGTTCTTACGGTGATGCAGCAGAGATACTACAGGCCAGTATCCGTCCACCACACAGGCACGGGATGTGGCCAGCAGGCGCATGCTGCGCAGTTGATCGGCGGCAAAAGACACCGTCCCGTCCCGCCCGGTGCGGAACTGGTGGCACAGAACGACCTGCTCCATATTCGGTGCCGTGCGGCTAAGTTCCTCCATCAGCATCTGGAAGTCGATGGAGGGCCTGTCACCCTGGCGGCTGAAAAAGCACACCCGGTTTTTTAGCGGCATGAGCTTCATCAGCGTGTACAGCACCTGCAGCAGCCAGGTCGCCACATGAATCATAGCGCATAGAATGGTCTTTTTCATGGTCATTTTTTGGAGATCATCTTCTGATAGAAGGCAGCTGCCTCGTCCACCGGACCGTCGAAAAGCAAGGTGCCCCGGTGCATGACAACGCCTCGCTTGCAGAACGACTTTGCCTGGAAAACGGAGTGGGTCACGAACAAAAAGGTAGCACCACCGGCGAGGACCTCATTGATCTTCTTCTGGCACTTGGCGCTGAAACGGCTGTCGCCCACACTGAGGGCCTCGTCCACGATAAGGATATCGGGGTTGACGCTGGCATTGATGGCGAAGCCAAGCCTTGCCTTCATGCCGCTGGAATAGGTGCGCACGGGCTGGTCGATATACTGGCCCAGCTCAGAGAATTCAATGATCTCCCTCTCCAGAGCCTTGACCTCCTTGAGGGGCACGCCAAGGATCTCGCCGCGGAAGAAAATATTCTCCCGCCCCGTCATCTCGCCGTCGAAACCTGCCTGCAGCTCCAGAAGGGCGCTGACGCGGCCATTGACGCGGATGGAACCCTCGGTGGGATAGGCCACGCCGGTGATCATCTTCAGCAGGGTAGATTTGCCGGCGCCGTTTGGCCCGAAGAATGCCACGGACTCTCCATTGTAGATGGTGAGGGAAAAATTGTTGGTGGCCCGCTGGGTAACGGCGGGCTTCCTGCCCAGCAGTATGGTCTTGGCCCGCTGCCGCTCGTTGTTGAAGAGGGCGTAGGTCTTGCTGACGTTTTTCAGTTGTATGGCAATCGGTCTTTCATCCATGGTTACTCTATCCTTACAGCATATCCGGGATGGTCTTGATCAGTTTCCTGTAAGCCCACAGGGCCAGGATCAGCATGAACGCCAGCACAATCACGTAGTTGCGCAGCCAGATTCCCTGCTGCCAGAACCAGACCTTGTTCATGAGCGCATCCCGGTATCCGTTGACAATGATGGTAACGGGATTGAACATCATGATGCGGCGAAGCGTGACATTCTGGATGCCCTTGACATCGTAGAAGATACCCGCCGTCCAGAACAGCATCATCACCACTGATTGCACCAGGTGCATAAAGTCCTTGCTGACCACCGACACCAGGCCTGCAAACAGGGACCATATCGTGAAAAGGACAAAGCTCAGCAGCATATAAAACGGGATCTGCAGCCAATAAGGATCCGGCATTTTGCCGAAGAGCATGAACGCCACCATCATCAGGACCGTTGTAAAGGCGCTGGTCGCCAGCTGCGACAGGCTGGCAAAGGTGGGGATCACAGACACGGGGAAACGAACTTTTGTCACCAGATACCCATACTTGCGGATGACGGAGGCACCGCCGGTGAACATGGCGGACATGTAAAACCAGGGCACGAGACCGGAAAGCAGATACAGAAAGTAGGGGTATCCCGAAATATCAGAATTCCGGCGCAGACCCACGGCAAAGGCAAAATAATAAATGGCGATGGTGATGGCGGGCTTGATGATGGACCAGGACCAGCCCAGGGCCGCACCCTTATAGGTTTTGATCAGGTCGGATTTGGCCAGCTTCAGAATCTGTTTGCGGTAACGCAAATGATCCCGAATAATCTCTCTTAAAACTCTCACAATAAAACCTCACGGATTATTTGGCGCCTTTCTGGGATGCAGCAAAGGGGATGGTTTTGAAAAGGCAGTAGAGATCCAGCTTAATGGACCGGTTGGCAGCGTATTCTGCGTCGATACGTGCCTTCTCCTTGTAGGAGATGTCGTCCCGCCCCCGGATCTGGGCAAGGCCGGTGATACCGGGTTTGCACTCGAACACGCCGTAGTTCTGGCGCAAGTTGTTCAGCTTTTTCTCCGTCAATACCACAGGACGGAAGCCCACAAGGGACATTTCGCCCTTGAGCACGTTAATGAGCTGGGGGAGTTCGTCCAGGCTTGTCTTACGCAGAAAACGCCCCACCGGTGTTATATAGGAATCCGCGTTCTCCAGCAAAGTGGTCGCCACATCATGTGGCGCATTGTAGTACATGGTGCGGAACTTATAGATAATAAACACCCTGCCGTACTGTCCTACTCGCTCCTGCTTGAGCAGAGTGGGGCCCTTGGTGCTGCACCAGACGCACGCGCCGATAATAAGCATGGGAATCCCTGCCAGCACAAGGGCAACCAGTGCCGCGGTGAAGTCGAAAACTCTCTTGACGAATAAGTAGGTCCGCAGTTGTGCCGGTCTTTTCGCCTGGGCATCAGGCGTCATATTCACTTCAGGGGCAGAAACGGCGGTAGTATTTCCGCGTTCCTCCCGCTCCATTGTTGCCTTTTCCAATCACCACAACCCCTATCTCGTTGTCGGATCGCTCCGCGTCACTTTACCAAATTGGCAAATGGGTGCAATATACATATTACGCTTTATCATACCTTTTTTCGCACGGTCCGTCAAGCAAAAACGCCACATTTAAGACAATATTTGACAGGAAGGTCTGTGCTCAGGCAAATATTGCGGCATATCATCCACTGTATGCGGTTTCATTATATCAGCCATGTATCCCAACCGCAATATAAACCACGTATGCAGTTTCTGGCATCGGTGAACATTGTGCTGGCTGAATTCAGAGCAAGAATTCTCGGTGTTCATATCTTCTTTTTTGTGTAAAATTGCCAAAAAAGGCCAGATTGAGGATTGCATCCGCCAATAAAATGTGGTACATTGATGCTGGGTCGGGGAAAGGAAATATTATAAGCCGCACTCCGCCCAAAGCGGAATATCCGTATAAAAAATGAGGGAGGAAAAAACATGATTTTTACGTTGATCTACGTCGTTGTTCTGCTCGCCTCACAGTGGCGCGTATATCAGAAGATGGGGCGCCAGGGTTGGGAGGGAATCATCCCCGGCTACAACCTCTACATCCTTTTTGATATCCTTTATAACGCCCCCATGAAGTTCCTGACCCTTTTGATTCCCGGTTACAACATCTATGTTCTGGTGCGCTTTAGCATCGATCTGGCCCACCGTTTCAACAAGTCCAGCGGTTTCGGCGTCGGAATGGCGTTCCTGGCTCCGATCTTCTGGGCGATTCTCGGCTTCGGCCCCGCCCAGTATCTGGATGGCAGCCAGGCCGTTCAGGGCACCGACTCCATCAGCCAGTTCCTGGACAAGACCTCCGAGGCCGTGGACGTTTTTACGAACGATGAGAAGCCTGCCGCTGACGAGCAGCCCACGAATGACGAGGAGCCTGTTAACAACGAGCAGGAGTAACTGACAGAACCTTGCGCATGATCTCAAAATGATCAACGTCTCTCCGCTGCAAAGGGCAGCGGAGAGACGTTTTTTGTGTAGAAAAACAGCGGCGCCTCGTTGAGGTGCCGCTGTTTTTGGTGCGCGAGGCGGGACTTGAACCCGCACGTCCGTAATGGACACTAGAACCTGAATCTAGCGAGTCTGCCAATTCCACCACTCGCGCATAACCGTTTCTCTTTGGAAAAGTGGTGCGAGTGGCGGGACTTGAACCCGCACGTCCTTACGAACACAAGCACCTCAAGCTTGCCTGTCTGCCTGTTCCAGCACACTCGCATATCTTCCCCAAATCGGAACGCTTAGCTATTATAACCACGGCCCATCATTTTGTCAAGGGCAAAGCCATCGGTTTTTGCAAAAAACCAACGCCTGTACACTTGCACCGGGAAAGGCAACATGTTACACTTGGCTCAGCACCTGGCCGATGGGACCGTCGATGACCAGGTCGGCCCCAAGCCCCACGCCGGTGTCGCCCTTGTTGATGACCACCAGCTTGCGGCCCCGGTAGTACCGCACCAGCCCTGCCGCCGGGTACACCACCAGCGACGTGCCGCCGATGATGAGCATATCCGCCTGACGGATGTAGTGGAGGGCTTTGGCCATCACGTCCTCGTCCAGCCCCTCCTCATAGAGCACCACGTCCGGCTTGATGTCGCCGCCGCAGGAGCATTTGGGCACGCCGGTGCTGTTCGCCACGGCCTCCACACCGTAGAACTTCCCGCAGCGCTCGCAATAGTTGCGCAGTACGCTGCCGTGGAGCTCCAGCACCTCTTTGCTGCCCGCCTTCTGGTGGAGCCCATCGATGTTCTGGGTGATGACGGCCTTCAGTTTGCCGGCCTTCTCCCACTCTGCCAGCTTCAAATGGGCGGCGTTGGGCTGAGCGTCCAGCGCCAGCATCTTGGCCCGGTAGAAATCGAAGAACTCCGCCTTGTGGCGCATATAGAACGTGTGGCTCAGCATGGTCTCCGGCGGATAGGCGAACTTCTGATGATACAGCCCGTCTACGCTGCGAAAATCGGGGATGCCGCTCTCGGTGGACACGCCGGCGCCGCCGAAAAACACGATGTTGTCGGAGCCGTCCACCAGCTCTTTCAGTCTGGCAATGGCGTCTTGCATATCAAATACCTCCCTATTATTTGTTGAAAAGGAGTCGATTCCATGAATATTCAGATCTTCGGCACGTCCAAGTCCTTCGACAGCAAGAAGGCGGAACGCTGGTTCAAGGAGCGCCGCATCAAGTACCAGTATATCGACCTGCGCAGCAAGGGTCTCAGCGTGGGCGAGTACCGCTCGGTGAAGGCTGCCGTGGGTTACGACGCCCTGGTGGACCGAGAGAGCAAGGCTTATAAGGAACTGTACATGGACTACCGCGCCCCCGGCGACGCGGAGATCACCCTGCTGGAGCACCCGGAGCTGTTCCGGGCGCCCATCGTCCGCAACGGCCGTCAGGCAACCGTGGGCTACTGCCCCGACGTCTGGCAGACGTGGGAATAAAACATATCGCTCCCCTAAGCCTTCCCCTTGAGGGGAAGGTGTCTGCCCGCAGGGCAGACGGATGAGGTGTCGATCCCCGCCTTTTGGCGGGGATCTTTTATTTCTGCCCCCGGAGCGTCAGCGTCATCTGGCAGCACAGGCGGTCCAGATCCTCGTCGGTGGCCGCCGGGAGCCGCAGCCGTCCGCCGCAGCGGCGGCACTCCAGATCCACCGCAGCGCGGCGCACCCGGATGCCGTACTCCCTGCTGCCACAGGTGCAGGAGATGCCGCCCCGCGCGGCAATGTCCTTCAGCTCGGAGAGAACCTCGTACATGATCACGTTGTCGGTGAAGGCCTCCGGCTCGCCGGACTTCTCCTTCTCCGCCCGGAGTGCCAGCTCCTCCATGTTCCGCCGCACCTCCGCCTCCTCACCCACATAGCAGCAGATTTGCTGCTTTTCCGGGCAGGCAAGGCCGATGCCCCGGCCGTGGAGCACGGCATCGGCGGCGCACTCCGCCGTATGCGCTTTTCCGCACAGGCCGCAGGGCACCGTCAGGCGAAAACGCTCGCCATCGGTCTCAATATCCATCTCCGCCTTACCGCACTCGCACTCGATCCGCGCCGCAGCGGCAGACAGGGCAAAAACGCTGCGGCTGCCTATCACCGCTTTGCCGCATTTGGGGCAGATGAAGCCGAAACTGCGCATTTCCTCCATGATCGTTCACCTCGACTGTGTTTTTTTCCATTATACAATAACACGCCCCGTTTTTCCAGTCTTCCTTTTTGACAGCGGCATATTTTCCCTCACCCCGGGACACACTACGGGCAAAACGATGCGAGGTGATCCCATGGAAACAAAACGAATCGGACGCCAGACGGTGCGTCTGGGCCGTCCGCCCCGGGTGGTATCCTTTGCCAATATCGGCGGTAAAATGGAGGGTGATGGCCCGTTGGCGCAGTTTTTTGACGAACTGGACGACGACCCCTTCTTTGGCAAAAAGACCTGGGAACAGGGGGAGGCCGCCCTCCAGTCCCGGTGTCTGCGCCGGGCGCTGGTGAAAGCCGGACTCCAGCAGGAGGATCTGGACGCAGTGCTCTCCGGAGACCTGCTGAACCAGTGTATCGGCTCCAGCTTCGGTCTGCGGGAGTTCGGCATCCCCTTCTATGGTGTCTACGCCGCCTGCTCTACCATGGGCGAGGGTCTGTCCCTGGCAGCCATGATGGTGGACGGTAGTTATGTCAACCTGGCCGCCGCCGCAACCTCCTCCCACTTCTGCACCGCCGAGCGGCAGTACCGCCAGCCCGTGCCCTACGGCAGTCAGCGCACCCCCACCGCCCAATGGACAGTGACGGGGGCCGGCTGCTGCATCCTGGGCACCACTGGCACGGGACCCTACGTGACCCATGTGGTCCGGGGCAAGATGGTGGATATGGGCATCACCGACGCTGCCAACATGGGCGCCGCCATGGCACCCGCCGCCTGCGACACGCTATCCGCCCTTTTCCGGGAAACCCACACCCGCCCTTCCGACTACGACCTCATTGTCACCGGCGACCTGGGGCAACTGGGGCACGACGTGGTGGTGGATCTCATGGATCGTGACGGCTACCGGATGGATGAGCGCTACACCGACTGCGGCCTCCTGATCTATGACCGGGAGGCTCAGGATATGCACGCCGGCGGCAGCGGCGCCGGATGCAGCGCCTCGGTACTGTGCGGCTATCTGCTGCGGGGCATGGCAGAAGGTCGCTGGCGGCGTATCGTCTTTGCCCCCACTGGGGCTCTGCTCTCCCCCACCTCCACCTTCCAGGGCGAGAGCATCCCCTCCATCTGCCACGCGGTGGTGTTCGAGAACCAACCCGCGCAGGTGTAAACGTATCTCTGCACTGTCATTGCAAGGGCGCGAAGTCTTCTCGGCAATCTGTCCCTACCAACCACGCGCCGCCACAGGCGGCAGAACGGAGAATCATATGGATTATGTAAACGCATTCATCTGCGGCGGCATCCTCTGCGCCATCGGACAACTGCTCATCGACCTGACCAACCTGACCCCCGCCCGCATTCTCACCGGCTACGTGGTGGCAGGTGTGCTGCTCCAGGCGGTGGGCGTCTACCAGCCCATCGTTGACTGGGGCGGCGCCGGGGCCACGGTGCCCCTGCTGGGTTTCGGCTACTCCCTGGCCAAGGGCGTGGCCAAGGCGGTGGGTGAAAAAGGTGCTTTGGGGATCCTCACCGGCGGCCTCACTGCCACAGCCGGCGGCATCGCAGCGGCAGTGGTGTTTGGCCTCATCGCTGCCATTCTGGTAAAACCCGGCTACAAGCGATGACCCTTGACATTTCCCCCAACTCGTTATAAGGTAGAGCCAACGAATGAACGGGAGGAACCGACCATGACCAAGACCATGACCATCGAGGGTATGATGTGCAAGCACTGCGCCGCGCGTGTGGAGAAGGCGCTGAACGCTATCGAGGGCGTCACCGCCGCCGTGGATCTGGAGGCCAAGACCGCCACCGTCACCGGCGAAGCTACGGACGCTGTACTGCGCAAAGCCGTGGAGGACGCCGGCTACACCGTGGTGTCCATCCGCTGAGAGCATCCCATAACAAAAAAAGCGCCGCGTGTCTGTTGACACGCGGCGCTTTTTTACAAGGGCAGCAATCGATCCCCTACCACTTCCCCACCCCTTCGATGTGGAGAAACCGCACCCTCTCATACACATAGGAATCCAAGGGGCGATCCAGGGCATCGAAGCTGTGAGCTGCCACCAGAATCGCCGGATAGACTGCCGTGATGACGGGACAGTGGTAATACTCCCCGCTGCCGTCCCCCAGCTGGACCAGGTCCCCGGGCAGGACCTCCTCCCTGGGCACCTCAACGGCACGAGGCCCCACGGAGCGGTTGTTCACCAGAAAGCGGTAGAGGTACTCCACCCCGGTCCAGGACGCGGTGCGATCCGCGGCGGAGCGATAGAACCAGCCGGTGACGGGCGTGTAATTCATGATCCCCGCCCCGGCGAAGAGACATTGGGATGCGAAATTGGTACAATCTCCTCCCAGTTTTTCAAAATCGTAGTAGGCCGCGTTCCGGCCCATGGCCCACCGACGGGCATAGGCCACGGCAGTGGAACGGTCATAGGGAACCTCCTTCATGGTTTTATCCGCAGCGAATAACGCCGCAGGCGATCTTGGTTCCGGCGTTTCCGGCGGGCTGGGAGCGAAAATCATCTGCGCCGCTGTGGATCACCAAGGTCCGGCCGATGACTTCCGGCAGGGTGAAGCGGTCCGTCACCACTGAGAGCCAGGCCCGGCCGCCGGCGTTGAGCAGGGGCGGCAGATCCCCTTGGTGGCCGGGATGAGGTCGATTCCGACGGTCATAGTGTCCGCCGGTTTGGGGAAAGCCCCGGCCCTGACAGTTCCTGCCCTCGTGGATATGAAGGGCTAAGAACGGCGTATCCTGTGGCAGTCCGGATACCTCCACCGTCACCAGCACGCCGTCCTCACGCTGGAGAAACCGGGCCTCGCCACGGATTTCGGATGCCGGCTCCTCGCCGCGGATCTGGGCGACAGCCCGGGAACATGTATTTGGGGTCATGGTATCATCTCCTTCTCCACATGATATGTGCCGCAGAGCTCCTCCGTCACATGGGAAGAAAAACCGCGAGAGGGAGCCCTCCGTCCCCCTTCGCGGTTTTTTCATATATCTATTTTAGAATAATAACATGCCCGCTGTTTGAACGCGCACGATGTTCCTCACATAAAACAGATGGCCGGAAGCATCAAAAACAGACACGCATCCATCGGATCCCCCATCCCTGCAGTTGATAATAAAGCATCTGAACAGGAAATTGGTTTATGGCCTATCCCACTCATCCAGACACAGTCTGATCTCGCTGACGGGAATCAGAACGCCGTATCGAAAAGTTTTTCCGTCAGGGGACAGGGACGCCCCGGGCGTGATGCCCACAAGCTGCATCTGCTCGCCAATGGCGGCGCCGCCGCTGCTGCCCACCTGGATATAAGCGCTGTGCCGCATGACATTGCTGGGGAAGCCGTGGGCCTGGCCGAACTTCTCGATCCCCGAGGTAACGGCGCCGTAGGAAACGGCAAACCACTGGTTCTGCGGATTGCCAACGCACATGATGCGGTCGCCCTTTTTCGGGTCGGAATCGGCGAGTTCCATCACGGACAGGTCCTCATCCGCAGAAAAACGGATCACAGCCAGGTCATCCCTTTGGCTGACATACATCACCTCCGCCGTATACATCGCCTCATAGGTGTCCGGGGAGAGCACGTTCAAATCGTCGAGGCCGGGGATGACGTCTGCTTTCATCTCGGTATTCACGGTAAAAACCAGCAGCTGTCCGTCCTCCGTGCTGACGACGTGGGCAGCTGTCAGGGCATAATACGTGCCGTCATGCCTTTCAAAGATAACGCCGCTTCCGCACTCGCCGTAGGTAACTGTGTCCCCCTGCTCCGTCTTCGTGAAAATCCCAATGTTGGCGGTGAGCAGATCCGCCTGCTCAAAGGCCGCTTTCATATCATCATAAACCACATCCCGGCTGTCCCTGCCGCCGGAACAGCCGGAGAGAATGATTGGAAATGCCGCCGCAAGCATCAGAGCGGCAAAGATGATACAAATCGGTTTTCTGCTTCTCATATAAAACCTCTCTCTTATAAGATGCTGGACAGGCGCACAATGTACACCATTGCCAGCGTCAGCAGTACCAGTGCCGCGATTACCTTGAGATGTTTTTTCCGCTCGGCATACATGGTGGCGATGAACTCCCGTACAAAGGCGTTGACCCAGAAATAACTGCGGGTTTTGCTGCCGATGCCCTCGGCATGAATGCCCTGCTGCCGGGCCAGAATGCCGGAGCGGAACACGTGGTAATTCGTCGTGGAGAACGCGATTTTCGGTTCGGACACACAGCTTTCCTTCTCAATGAGCGCCATGGATTGTTTGAAGTTCCCGTCGGTGTTGACCGACTGATCCTCCACCAGGATCCGCCCATCGGGAATGCCTGTGCTGACAAGATAGTTGCGGATGGCCTGTCCCTCGGCCATGATCTCGTCGAAGCCCTTCCCGCCGGAGGGGACGAAGGTGATGTCCTTTCCCGTGGCTTCCTTCTGCATCCGGGCGAATTCCATAGCCCGGTCCGCCCGCCCCTTCAGAAGAGGCGTCAGGGTGCCGTCACTTCTGATCTGGCAGCCCAGGATCAGAATGTAATCCTTGTCAAAGGCCGGAGTCTTCTTTGCCGCTATGACGGAGAGGATGATGGTGCCCCACAGAATGCACTCCAGATACGACACAACGATGAGGATGCCATTCGTCACCGCCATCTCCACATAGAGGGCGATGCCGCGCTCATTATGAACGTCAACGATGGTCGTCCGCTGCAGGAGCTCCGAGAGAACACTCGGGAAAATGGTGCTGAGGCAGAGCAGAAGGCCCAGTATCAGACCCAGCATATTCCGCCAGTTGCGCCCTTCCCTCCGCATGAGCTGTATATTGCTGATGGCAACAAGAACGGACAAAATGAAAGCCACCGGGAACGCAATGAAGGCTGCAGACGACGCTGAGTCCAGCATCCTGCTGACCGTCCCCACAAGGCTGTCTCCGGAGAGGAGATAGGGGATCTGCCCCGCCAGCATCATAGACAGGAAGATGATCCAGCCCAGGTTGCGGATGTTTCGGTATTGATACAGGCTTTCCCGCCTGTCCCTGCGGTATTGAACAACCACGTACCAGAGGACCAGAAGCATATAGAGGGACGCCAAAACGGGTATGATGCCGGCGCCGGACGATTTCCCCAGAAAATTGTCTATCGTGATGATGCCGAAATGGTGAACATGCACCGATACCATATATTCGGGCCCATCCGGCCCGATCACATCAAGATATGCCCGGCCTCTGGAAACAGATTGGATGGTCAAAGAGAGTATGCCGTTTTCCAGATGTTTATCTGTCAGCTCGATGATCTCGCGGTCCTGGTCAATCTGCACCTGGTATTGATCCGCATCATCTGCCGAAGCAACCGCTGGATAGCGGATCGTATAGGATGGCCCTCGCAGAACGATAACGACCATGCCAACGGCCAGAAACAAGACGCCTATGATCCACAATGCTCTTTTTTCCCGTTTCATAGGCCCCCTCCTTTGTTACAGTCGTCGGCAGCTTAAATCCGCCACAGTGTTTCCCCTGGCGCCGGGTTGTTCTGCAGGAACAATGTCAAATGATTTGCCGATAGGTAGCATCCGTGAATATAAATATATAGTAACATAAGAAGCATAAAAAAGGCAAGCAGAAGGCGAATCATCGTCTTGTAATTACCCTGGAATTCAAATATAATGTAATTGAGTATAAACTCATACCCGCCGGAGATATATGCGGACGCGCGTGAGGATGCTGCGGAAGCCTTACAGACGCCTTTTGCCGTACCGCATCCTTGGGGCCGAAATCAATCGGCTGTTCGCGGGAATCAAGGAACAGGTGGAAACATCAGACCAAATCAACCGTACGAAGGAGACAGTAAAATGGAAATCACAAAAAACATACAGGATAATACGGCAACCCTTTTCCTGGCGGGCAGACTGGATACCATGACCGCTCCCGAACTGGAACGTGAACTGCAGGATATCCTTCCCAACGCGAAGGATCTGGTTTTGGACTTTGAGCAGTTGGAGTACATCTCCTCCGCCGGCCTGCGCGTGCTCCTCTCGGCACAAAAGATCATGTCCAAGCAGGGGCAGATGCGGATCACCCATGTGAACGAGACGATCATGGAGATCTTTGAGGTCACGGGCTTTGTGGATATTTTGACCATTGAATAATAGGGGCCTTCGTGCGGGGCAGCAGGTTTTCGTGCCCTGTTAAGCGAAAAAAAACGGGGGGCTGACATTGAGAAAAGTGCTGGGTATAACCCTGGGTGGTCTGCAGAAAAAAACCATTACACTTGTACTGTTGATGCTTTTGATCATGCTGGCGGCATTTGTGGGAGTTTCCGCCTACCAGAACAAAATGCTGATCCATGTTGTGGGTGAGACCCGGATTGACCAGCAGCAAGCCATCTCACAGGTTTCGGAAGAGACGATGCATGAGATGCTGGAGGGAGCGCTTGTTACCAGTACAACACTGCGGGCCAATCTGGAGGACAGTGAATTCTCCGAAATTATAAACAACGTTTATATGCTGCAAACGATGGCGCAGGGCCTGCTTGAAAGTCGGGACAGCTTTGACCCGCTGCAGGCGGCCCCTCCCGATCCGGCAATGGATGGGACGCCTTCCGCCATGGTTCTGTGTGAGGAGGGCGTCGATTACACACAGTCGGAGTATTTGGGGATCATCGCCCACATGAGCAGCGCCATGATCGCCATGCAGGGCAACTCAGACAAAATCGACGCCTGTTATATTGGGCTTGCTGACGGGACAGACCTCTGCGTTGACGAAAAGGCAGCCAACAAATTTGATGAAAATGGGACTTTGATTCCCTTTCCTGTGCGGGAGCGGCCTTGGTACACAGGTGCCATCGAGGCAGATGGGCTGTATTTTACAGGGATCGAGCGCGACGCTTTCAGCAAGCGTCTTATGGTTACCTGCTCCATCCCTGTCAAGCTGAATGGAGAGACCGTCGGTGTCGCTGGACTTGACATTGTTCTGGCAAGCATGGCCGATTTCGCCAGGACAGATACCGCCCAGGGCAGCTGTGCCTATGTTATCAATGATCGCGCCCAGGTGATCCTGGGGCCAGAAGCCAACGGCATCTTTGAAGTTTCGGATCAGGCGTCAGATCTGCATTGCATGGGCAACGATGAGCTCTCCCGGTTTGTCGACCAGGCGCTCCGTGAATCCACCGGTCTCAAGACGATAACCATCGGTGATAAGCCGTACTATATGGTAGGCGCACCCATGCCGACAATCGGCTGGGCGGTCATATCGGTTGTGGACAAGGAGATCACCGAGCAGCCGAAGCATCTGATGCTCTCCGAGTATAACAAGATCAATGACGAGGCAAGCGGTAAATTCAGCGATGGTACAGCAAGAACAAGGGGAACGAGCCTCATTATTCTGGCATTGGTAGTTATCATTGGCCTGTGTGCGGCTTTGATCGCTGCAAGGAGAATTGTAAATCCCATTGAGCAGATGACAAAAAACATCGTCAGGAGCAGCCAAACGGGTGAGCTTTTCAAAATGGAAGAATGCTATCGGACAGACGATGAGATTGAGCTCCTGGCAGAGGCCTTTGACGATCTTTCCAAGAAGACCAAGCGTTATATCGGTGAGATCACGGAGATCACGGCGGAAAAGGAGCGTATCAGCACCGAGCTGTCCCTGGCCACGAAGATTCAGGCGGCCATGATGCCCCATATTTTCCCCGCGTTTCCCGAACGGTCAGAGTTCGACATCTATGCCAGCATGGACCCGGCCAAGGAGGTGGGCGGCGATTTCTATGACTTCTTCCTGGTGGACGAGGACCATCTTTGCATGGTGATCGCTGACGTTTCCGGCAAGGGCATCCCGGCGGCGCTGTTTATGATGGCGTCCAAAATCATCCTGCAGAGCTGCGCCATGCTGGGCCAATCCCCCGCGGACATTCTGGCCAAAACCAACGAGGCTATCTGCTCCAACAATCAGGAGGAGATGTTCGTCACGGTCTGGCTGGGGATCCTGGAGATTTCCACAGGCAAGCTGACGGCGGCCAACGCCGGCCATGAGTACCCCGTGCTGAAAAAAGCCTCCGGCAGCTTCGAGCTGCTGAAGGACAAGCACGGTTTGGTGATCGGCGCCATGGATGGCATGCGCTATAAAGAGTACGAGCTTCAGATGGAGCCGGGCGCAAAACTGTTCGTCTATACAGACGGCGTTCCGGAAGCGACCAACGGCGATAAGGAGCTATTCGGCGTGGAGCGGATGCTCACCGCGCTGAACGGATCGCCAGACACCGGGCCGAAAAAGATCCTGGAAAACGTCCGCTCGGCGGTGGACGATTTCGTGAAGGACGCAGAACAGTTTGACGACATTACCATGCTCTGTATGGAGTACAAGGGAAAGGACGGGCGCTGATATGACGATTGATCTGAAGGGGAGAATTGATTCCAACAACGCGGCGCAGGTGGAGAAGGACATTCTGGCTCAGCTGCAGGGCTGCGCCAGCGATTCCGTTATTCTGGACGCAGCGGATCTGCAATACATTTCCAGCGCGGGGCTGCGTTTGATCCTGCGCCTGAAAAAAACGAACCCGGAGCTGCGTATCATCAACGTCAGCTCCGAGGTGTATGAGATTCTGGATATGACCGGCTTCACCGAAATGATGCCGGTGGAGAAGGCATACCGCGTTGTCTCCGTGGAGGGCTGTGAGGTCATTGGCGAGGGTGCCAACGGAAAGGTCTATCGGATCGATCAGGATAACGTGGTCAAGGTCTACAAAAATGCGGACGCCCTCTCTGATATCCAGCACGAGCGTGAGGTGGCTCGTCTGGCGCTGATCCTCGGCGTTCCCACCGCCATCTCCTACGACGTGGTCCGGATTGGGGACAGCTACGGCTCCGTGTTTGAGCTGCTCAATGCCCGATCCTTCGCCAAGATCCTGGCCGAGGAGCCGGAGCGCATGGGTTGGTGCGTTAAGGAGTATATTAAGCTTTTAAAGAAGGTCCACAGCATTACCGTGCCGGAGGGAAAGCTCCCTTCCATCAAGGCGGAAGCGCTGGCTGGCATCCGCCGCATGAAGGATTCCCTGCCGGAAGGCTATGGCGAAAAGCTGGCGCGTATGGCGGAGGAAATCCCGGAGAGCAGCCATATGATCCATGGCGACTATCACACAAAGAACATTGTCCTGGCCGGCGAAGAGGTGCTTCTGATCGATATGGACACCCTCTCTGTAGGCGATCCCATTTTTGAACTGTCACAGATGTACAACTCCTATGTGGGCTTTTCCGAGTACAACCCGGATATCGTTCTGGAGTTCCAGGGCTACGGTGCCTCCATCGCCCGGGAATTCTGGAAACGGAGCCTGCGGGAATATCTTGGCACAGAGGATGACCGTCGCGTTACGGAGGTCGAGGAGAAGATCCGGTGCCTTTCCTATGCCGACCTGATCGACTGGAGGCAGCGCCATGGAGTTCACAATGCAGAGGATCAGGCAACCTTGGCCCTCTGGACAAACCGTCTGATTGAGCTCCTCGACAGAGTGAATTCTCTCTCCTTTGATCCGGGCGAAACGGATCAGACGGTGGAGGACGAGCTTGACATTGAGGCGGTCACGGAGAATCTGCCCCGGGTGATGGAATTCGTGGACAGCAAACTGGAGACGATCGACTGCCCCGCCAAGGCACAGATGCAGATCGATGTGGCCGTGGAGGAGATCTTCGTCAACATTGCCAACTATGCCTACCACCCCGATAAGGGCAACGCGACGGTCCGGGTGGAGGTCTCCGGGGCTCCGGTCTGTGTGACGATCACCTTCTTGGACCACGGCGTTCCCTATGATCCCCTGGCAAAGGATGACCCCGACGTGACGCTCTCTGCGGAAGAGCGCGAGATCGGCGGTCTGGGCATCTTCATGACCAAGCAGATCATGGACGATGTGACCTATGAGTATAAAAACGGCCAAAACATCCTGACGCTGAAAAAGAACCTGTGAGGAGCGCAGCCGAGTACGTGATGAAAGACTTTGGAAAAATTGATCTGCATATGCACACGACGATCTCCGACGGCACAGATTCGCCGGAGGAAATCTTGATCCGTGTGAAACAGGCCGGGATCGGACTCTTTTCCGTAACGGATCACGACGCCATCAAGAGCAGCCGGATCATTCCATCGCTCCTGGGAGACGGCGACCCGTGCTTTCTCCCCGGCGTGGAGTTTTCCTGCAAGGACGAGGAGGGCAAGTACCACATCCTCGGCTACGGTTATGACCCGGATGGGGTTGCAATCCAGGGTGTAGTGGAACACGGGCATCAGCTTCGCATGAAAAAGGTCACCACCCGGCTCAACCTCCTGGCATCCCAGTTCGGCTTCCTGTTCCCCGAAGAAGAGCTGTCCACTCTGCTGGCACTGGACAACCCCGGAAAGCCCCATATGGGAAATCTCATGGTAAAGTATGGCTACGCGGCAACAAGGGATGAGGCCATCAAGCGATACATTGACCGTCTCCCCTTCCGCAATGAATATATCCGTCCGGAGGAGGCCATCCAGGGGATCCTGGGCGCCGGCGGCATCCCGGTGCTGGCACACCCGTCCTACGGAAGCGGCGACCAGCTGATCCTGGGAGATGAGATGGATCGGCGTATCCGCCGGCTGATGGAATATGGGCTGAAGGGGCTGGAGGGCTTTTATTCCGGCTTTACCGACAAGCTGTGCCGGGAGATCCTCTCTTTTGCCAGGCGATATGACCTGTATGTGACTGCAGGAAGCGACTACCACGGCGCAAACAAACTGGTGGAGCTGGGCGATACCGGTCTTGACCGCGTAACAGTGCCCCCGGAGGAGCTGCTCAGATTTCTGTCAGACGTGACAAACGGTTCATCACCGAGGACTCATAAAAACTGTAAGGACGATGCTGAAACAGAAATACAGCATCGTTAAACGGCTGAAGCGTCTGTTGTATGATTCAGTTTTTTCCACCCAGCTCTTTTTCTGAGGGATGCTATCCTTTCATAGCAAAAAAGATCCCGAAAACGGCTCATAAAGCCGTTTTCGGGATCTTTTTTGGTGCGCGAGGCGGGACTTGAACCCGCACGTCCGTAATGGACACTAGAACCTGAATCTAGCGAGTCTGCCAATTCCACCACTCGCGCATTTGTGTTCAACGGATTGTATTATAACCATCTCAGAACGTATTGTCAAGCTTTTTTTCAAAAACCGTGTCAGATATTGAGATGCAACGGATTTCGCCTCATTTTACCATCAGAAACAACCCTTTTTAACTCTTCCGAAAATTTTGTTATTATTTTGTAATTTTTATGTAGCTTTTTTGAAAAACTTGTGTTATACTTCTTAACAGATTTCATGAATCCCCCTTGAAAGGAAGAACCGCGACCCATGTCACGTAAATTATTGACCTTAATTCTATCCATCTGTATGGTCTTCTCCAGCGTGATCACCATCCCCGCAGCCGAACCCGTTGATTCGCGCCGCATCTCTCTGGAAGACATCGACATCGAAATGCCGCAGGTGTCCGATGAGACCTTCTCGGATTCCGACTCCGAACAGGTCCAGCCGGCTGACAGCGTTCAGCAGCTCAGCAAGGATCTGGAGCTTGTGTGCAAGCAGGCCCGCAACACGGCTGTGGCTGCCGCCGCTGCCAAGTCTGTGCTTGTGGAGCGGTACGGCGGCGCAATGGTCATTCCCTCCAGCGCTGTCTTATATGAGTCCATGGATGACGAGGCAGGACAGATTCGAACCATTACACACGGCAAGGTCGCCCGCCTGCTGGACACGGCCAACGGCTGGTATCGAGTGTCCATGGATAACAACACCGGCTATCTGAAGGCCGAGGATTGTCTCCCCGTCTGCTATGCCGACTACGAAAACACCGCAGCAACCAGTATGGTGATCGATGATTTGATCGCTTTCGCATACACCTATCTGGGCACCCCCTATGTATTCGGCGGCACCAGCTATCGCGGCATCGACTGCTCCGGCTTCACCATGCAGGTGTTTGGCCGCTTTGGCTACTCCCTGCCCCACTCCGCCACCGCGCAGTACCATATGTGCCGGCGTGTCAGCGACAGTGAGCGCCGTCCCGGCGACCTGGTGTTCTTCAATTTCGACGGCACCAGCACCGGCCACGTGGGCATCTATCTGGGCAACGGCCAGTTTATCCACGCCGGCTCTATCTACGGTGTATCTATCCGCTCCCTGTCCGAGAGTACCTTCGCCTCTCATTACACCTTCGCCGCCCGCCTGATTGGCAGATAAGCAACACGAACAGCAAACAGCCGTCCCGTTTGGGACGGCTGTTTTTCTGTTGCCCTGTCCTTGATCAGTCCCGGCGCTTCTGAGAGTACATGGCCAGAAATGTGGGGATATGCAGCTGGTGAAGGCGGCCCTGGCCGTTGGTATCCTCATAAAGAGCAAGCAGGGTGAATCCCGCTTCCAGCTGTCCGCCGATCTGTTCGGTCAGCGAATGGGAAAATTGAACGCCGCTGTCATCCGCCTGGAGCTGGGCCATCTGACCCGGATTCTT
>JAEEGL013230253.1_pt1 | contig 26587 bp, 24 predicted proteins | sample 9134231 | NCBI WGS metagenome assembly JAEEGL01 (sample SAMN16246548, study PRJNA631951) | gut metagenome | biome: gut microbiome; feature: rumen; material: fiber-attached | host: Bos | place: Iran: Karaj | collected 2018-10 | reverse complement strand
TGTCGGCAAGCTTGAAAAGTTCCTCATATGTGGAAGCGAAATCAGGATACTTAACTGCACCCATGGAGCAGGTAACACCATAATCACGCGGTTTTGTCTTGTATAGGATTTCAATCTTTGTTCTGATATTACGCAGGATGTTGCGAAGGGTGACCTTATCTTCGATATCCTCGAGTATAATCATGAGCTCATCGCCGCCGATTCGTCCGACTACGCCATAGCCTTTAATCTGTTCTTTGACTACTGAAGCAACTTCGCAGAGAACTTTGTCACCTTCCAGGTGTCCGAAGTTATCGTTAACCTGCTTGAAGTTATCGAGATCAAATATGGTCATGTAGAACGAAGGATTTTTCCTTGCCATGCACTGCTTGGTGTAGGCTATGATGCTCTTCTTGTTCAGTATGTTGAGAAGAGGATCACGATCGTTGTTGAATGTAGGCTTCTCCATAGGACTGTCAACAACAGAATATGATCTTATGATACCGACAGTGGTAAATGATGAGTCTGTGCGGATAGCTTGGCACATGATCTGCGCTGGGAGTGAATCGCCCTTGGCAAATACATCTGAATTAGGCATATCTAATTGGAAGTTAGAAAAGCCGTTCTTGAGATTCATGACCATGACGCTTATACAGTCTGCTGAAGAAGGATAAGCTTCTATCTTAGCTTTGCTCCATGTATCCAGATCTTCTGATGTGATAATCGTGTTGTCATCATTGACAAATGAATGCAGTGTAAAGAGATTATCCTCAGAAGAATATTCGAAATACATGTTGTTATACATGGAAAGAAGTGTTGAGAACTTCTTGAGATCTAATCTCTCATCGGAAGTAAGAGCAGTAAGATATCTGAAGTTGATGAATTCGAGCTCGAAGAGCGGACTGTCTGAAACACTTGCTGTAACAGACTTAATGATCACAACATACCAATCATAATCCGTGCCATCACCAAGAAGTCTCAGTGTGACCATGGTATCTGTATCCAATGGTCTCTTGAAGGCATCAATTAATAAACCTACATCATCCTTATGGATGGCGGGTTCAATCGATGAATAGATATCTACGACTTTTTCCAGATGTTGATAAACCTCTCTGTCCATAGAATGTATGAAGAGATTGTTATCAACTATAGCTTTTGCTCTTTCGATATAATCCATAATCCAATACCTCATAACTAATTATATCATAATGGCTATGGATAGGCAAGGAGATTTGACATTTGTTTTTAAATGCGTTATAATGTTCTGTATTAAATGATAGTGGGGAAGAATATGTTTGGATTAAATATTCAGGAAAAAAAGGGCCTTAAGATCATAATAGTCGGGTGTGGTAAAATCGGCACCACCCTTGTTGACCAGTTAAGTAAAGAGGGACATGATATAACCCTTATAGATAAGGATTCAAAAAGAATTGCGGAGCTTTCCGAAACCTATGATTGTATGGGTATAACGGGTAATGGCGCGAGCTTTGGTGTTCTTAATGAGGCTGGAGTAGCTGACGCTGATCTTCTTATCGCTGTAACAGAGTCAGATGAGTTGAATCTGTTGTGCTGTACTGTTGCCAAGAGACAGGGCAAGTGTTCTGCGATAGCAAGAGTAAGAACTCCTGAGTATAGTGATGAATCTGGTTATCTTAGAGAGAAGCTCGGTCTTGCTATGATCATCAATCCTGAGAGGGAGGCCGCAACAGAGATAGCAAGGCTTCTCTTCCTTCCTACTGCGTTAGAGATTGATACATTTGCACATGGTCTTGCGGAGATGATAAAGATCAAGATTCCGGATGGTAATATTCTTGATGGCAAGCCTATATCGCAGATCATCATGAATGGCTCGAACAGGGTTCTGATATGCGCGATAGAGAGGGATAAGGATGTGTTTATTCCTTCGGGTGCATTTGTGTTAAAGAGTGGGGACAACATATCGCTTGTGGCCCCGCGTAATAATGTTCGTGAGTTTCTTAAGAGCATCGGTTTTGATACCAAGCAGGTAAGAGACTGTATGATCGTGGGAGGCGGTAGGTCTGCTTACTATCTGTCAAGACAGCTCGTGAACATGGGTATAGATGTTAAGATAATAGAGAAGGATATAAAAAGATGTGACGAGCTTAGTGAGCTTCTTCCTACGGTCAGTATATTTAACGGTGACGGTACAGAAGAGAGTACTCTTCGTGAGCAGGGCATACATGATATAGATTCATTTGTCGCTATGACGGGCATAGATGAGGAGAATGTTATTCTTGGCCTGTATGCGCAGAACAGCTCAAGTGCCAAGACTATAACCAAGATAAACCGTATCACTTTCAACGATGTCCTTTCGAAGCTGTCCTTGGGTAGTGTGATATACCCGAGGTCTATAGCGGCAGAGACGATAGTGACTTATGTTCGTGCTAAACTTAATTCCAAAGAGGATAACAACATAGAGGCACTTTATCATCTGTTTGATGACAGGGTTGAGGCCATGGAGTTCAAGGTAACTACAGAATCAGAAGTGACAGGCGTCCCTATTAAGGAACTGAAGCTTAAGAGGAATCTCCTTATATCGGTCATAGTAAGAGATGGCAAGGTATTCATACCTTGGGGCTCTGATGAGCTAAAGGTGGGAGATTCAGTTGTAGTTGTGACATCTAATATGGGATTTAAGGAACTCTCGGATATAATAGAGGCAGAGTAGGAATATGAATAAGCGAATGATATTATATATCATCGGACATTTGATGATATTTGGCGGATGCTTTTTGTCGGTACCTTTTTTGATCGGTATGATATATGGAGAAAGCACTGCCTACAGTTATCTTATATGTTCTATCGTATGTCTGTTGGTGGGTTTACTGATCACAAGATATAAACCTGTGGATTATACGATCTATCTGAAGGAAGGCTGTATAGTTACCGCACTCAGCTGGATATTGCTCAGTATCGTGGGCGCGATTCCGCTGTATGTGTCAAAAGAGATACCGGATTTTCTTGATGCATTTTTTGAGGTTGTATCAGGATTTACTACGACGGGTGCATCTATACTCGATGATGTGGAGAGTCTGTCGAAGGCTGCTCTTTTTTGGAGAAGTTTTACTCACTGGATAGGCGGTATGGGCGTTCTTGTCTTTTTGCTTGCCATCATACCTATATCGGGTGGCAGCAGTATCAACATCATGAAGGCTGAATCGCCGGGACCTTCGGTTGGCAAGTTTGTGCCGAGACTGAAGGAAACAGCGCGTATATTATATATCATATATTTTTGCATGACTGCTATTATGTTCGTGATGCTTTTGTTTGGAGGAATAGGAGCGCTTGAGAGTGCCCTTCTTTCTCTTGCAACTGCAGGAACGGGTGGATTTGGCTTTTTAGGAGACAGTGTAGCGTCATTTAGTCCGTATGTAAAGTGGGTCATAACAATATTCATGATACTTTTCGGAGTTAATTTTAACGCTTATTATCTTCTTATATTCAGAAGGTCTATTAAGGCTCTGAAGTTTGAAGAAGGTATGCTTTATATAGCCATAATCATCACAAGTATAACGACTATAACGTTATCTAATCTGTCACTTTATGGTTCAATCTTTGATAACCTGACGGATTCATCGTTCCAGGTCGCTTCGCTCATATCATCAACAGGTTTTTGTACCTGTGATTTTGATGCATGGGGTAATCTCTCTAAGACGGTTTTGGTATTCTGTATGTTCGTTGGTGCGTGCGCAGGCAGTACCGGTGGTGGACTTAAGATATCGAGAGTACTTATCATGCTTAAGTCAGCAAGGAAGAATATCAAGACTTATGTTCAGCCTAAGCTTGTTCAGAAGATCAAGATAGATGATAAGACTATATCAGATGAGATGGTTAATTCGGTCAATGCTTATTTTGCCATATTTACGATAATATTTGTCGGGTCTTTGCTTTTGATATCGTTTGAAGGCCTTGACTTTACGACGAACTTTACGGCTGTACTTGCGACTATCAACAACATAGGACCTGGTCTTTCAAAGGTAGGTCCTGCCTGCAACTTTAGCGTATATGGACCTTTTGCCAAATGTGTACTCATATTCGACATGCTTGCCGGAAGGTTGGAATTCTTCCCTTTGCTCGTGTTGCTGCAGCCGAATAATCTTATGGAGTTATTCAGAGTCAATCATAAGAAGTAGTGGGGTGTATGCATGAATCTGTTGGACAGAATGTATGATCTTGATCGTGAAGAGCTTGCCTATGAATGTGCTTTAGTATCGTTTGTGGGGCTTAAGAATATAGCGAAGAATGCCACTAGAACTTTCTTTGGCAAGGCTTTAGGTCTGTCCAATTCACTGCTTAAGATGGTCGGGAGTGAACCTCTTCCTGCTTCTGATTATGCAGATGTTGGAAGGGAAGTGAACCTTCTTATGACTGAGTATCTTGCGAAAGAAAAGGAAGAATTAGCTGAGATACTAAGGCAAAAGATAGTTGAGCGTCTAAAGAATGCCAGTGAGAGTAATAAGCTTGAAACTGATGATGCGATCAGCTCTGCCATGATAGATGAGGCATCGCTTCTGTATAAGATTAATGATGATATCATGCCTTTTGATGCGATTGACGAGATATCGGAACATTTTCAGAAGGATTATCTGACGATCATATATAAGCAGCTTTTGTCAGAGGGCGAGAAGGAAGCGGTTGTGACAGACAAGAAGATGTTTGACGCTATAGTTTCGCTTAGTTATGAACAAAAGACTGCCTTAAAGTATGCTCTTAACGTGCCTGATTTTTCGGGTGCGAGCATAAGTCGCGGACTCAGGAATAAGGGCGGTTATCGTATGCTTGTCAGGATTACGTCTTATATAGGCTACGATATATTTGACAATACGCGCATACTTACCCAGTTCGTGTATAGTGATATATGGGGCGCTATAAGACCGGAGAGGTCTCTGATGGCGTATCTTATATGGAGACTCATGGACAGAGGCAGGGAGAAATTAAGGATCAAGGATGATACCTTGCCTTCTTTTTGCGCAGATAAGGAAAGAGTGCGTGCTCTAGAACGTGAGGAAAAGAGCCGCGATATAAAGCTTGCTTATGAGAAGGCTTCATCGGAATCCCTGAGGCTTAAAAAAAGTGCCAGGGAAAAGACTCTTATGCTCGCAGAACTTAGAAAGAAGCTTGAAGTCCTCGGGAAAAAGAGGATTGAGTATAAGGAAAAGTACGAAGGCTATATGAAGTCTCTTGAAGAAGCGAAGAAGGAAAGTGAAATCGCAAATCAGAATCTGGATTCTTATGTTGCTTCGGTCAATGATCTTGATAAGACGTCTTCTGAATACAAGAAGAAGGTCTCTGACGCAAGGGCAGCTAGTAAGCGCCAGAGTGATCTTGAGCGAAGTATAGAGAATCTTAGTTCCGATATAAGGAAGTTCTTTGCGCAGTACAGTGATTGTGAGTCGAAGGTTACAAGGCTTGAATCTGAGCTTGCAGAACTCAAAGTTCAACAGGAAAACTTCGCAACGCGCGAGAAAAGGTGCAAAGAAGAGTATGACAGAGATCTGGAACTATCTTCTTTTGATCTTAAGACTAAGTGGTATATGACTTTTGATGACATAACATGGGGTGACACAGTTATAAAAGATGTGGCTTCCGGATTTGTGTTGTCTGAGATACTGAATATAGAGAGAGCTCTTAAGGAGCTATCTATGGCGGAATCCATAGAGGATTACGGACATGCTAAGAAAGGGAAGGACGATGGGTATATGCATATGACGATAAAGTTAAGTGCACAGAATAAGGCTCATATAGCTTATAGGGTAGCAGATGAACCATCTAAGAAGCTCTTCGTCGCTACGATTAAGAATGGATACTAAAGACAGGATGAAGGTGGTTACGGATGTGCTATATGCAATCCCGAGATTCACAAAGAAGCCTTCACTTGAACATACAAAAAAGCTTCTAGAGAAGCTTGGTGTATATGATACTGATGCGAAGATAATACATGTGGCAGGCACTAACGGCAAGGGTTCAGTGTGCAATTATCTGCAGGAGGCACTCCTTAAGTCAGGTCTTCATGTGGGATTATTCACATCTCCGCATCTTGTTACGATCAATGAGCGTATAAGGGTGGATGGGAAGATCATAGATGATGATACTTTTCTTGCCGCATATGATGAAGTGAGTGCTGTCGCAGACAAGACGAGTACTTTCTTTGAATACCTTCTTGCCATAGCTATGGTTGTGTACGCTAAGTTCAGGCTAGACTATATAATCCTCGAAACTGGCATGGGCGGAAGACTCGATCAGACGAACGTCTACACTGATAAGGCACTGTCTGTCATAACTGAGATAGGTTATGATCACATGCAGTATCTAGGCGATACACTTGAATTGATAGCCAGTGAGAAGGCCGGTATCATATGGGGCGGCGATGTTGTCTATCTTGATAAGAGAGTGGAAGCCTCGTCTGTCATCAAAAAGAGAATAGAAAAAGTGCATGCAACAGGCTATGCTGTTGATAAGACTGCTATAGAGATCATAAGTATAGAGGGTGGTCTCAGCTTTAGATACAGGACTATAGATGGTCAGCCTAAGATTATTAGTTCAAATGCTGTGGCGCTTTACCAGGCAGAGAATCTAGCAATCACAGATACAGCTGTTGATGTGCTATCGCGCAAGGATTCAAGGATTGTTAAGCCAAAGTGTTATGACAGCATATGGGAAGGGCGCATGGAAGAGGTGGCACCTTGCATATATGTTGATGGTGCGCATAATGAGGACGGTGTTGATGCATTTGTATCATATGTTGAGTATGTGAGAAGTCGTGGCGATGACAGCTTTAATGTTCTCTTCTACTCGAATGTGTCCGATAAGGATTATAAGGCCATGATCAGGAGAATATGCAAAGAGCATGTGTTTGATAAGGTCTATATCATGCAGGTTGGCAAGGAAAGGGCAAGTGATCTTGCACTTCTTAAGGCTGAATACGAAAAGTATGGCTACGAACCTGTGATTGTTGAGAGTATGGATGAAACTGTAAGACTCATGAAAGAAGAAAGTGTCTTACATAAGGTGTATGCAGCGGGCTCACTTTATCTGGTGGGTGAGATAAAGAAAGTATTGAAAGGATTATTATGATCAACTTTGATGAAGAGATAAAAAAGTTTCAGCCTAGTCTTGAGGTGGAGGACACTGAAGAGGCTGTTTATAACGGTACTAACATGGACATAACGGACGTGATCAGCAAGCTTCTAGATAAGATAGGGCTTGGTCAGGCGACTCCTGCCGATGTGACCGGCAAGCTCCCTGAAGAGTACTTCAAGGAAGAGTGATGGTGGCTGTATGAGATGTTGTAATTGCGGTGAGAAGATCATCGATTTTGACAGATGTCCGAAGTGTAAGGAGGACGTGTCCGGATATAAGATCTTAAAAAGAGCATCGGACATATATTATAACCAGGGACTTATGAAGGCGCGTGTAAGAGACTTATCAGGTGCGATCATAAGTCTTAGACTCGCTATATGCTGCGATAAGGACAACATAGAGGCTAGAAACCTCCTCGGTCTTGTGTATTACGAGATAGGCGAGGTTGTGTATGCGTGCCGTGAGTGGGTCATAAGCAAGAACTATAAGCCTAAGGGCAATCTTGCGGATACGTATCTTAAGAAGATGCAGTCGGGACAGAATAAGCTTGATGCGATGAACAACACCATCAAGAAGTTCAATCGCTGTCTTGAGTACGTTCATAACAACAACTATGATGTTGCGAGGATACAGTTAAAGAGGATAACTCAGGTAAATCCTAAGTTTGTTAAGGCAGGACTCCTTCTGTCGCTTCTCTACATGCGTAAGGGCGAGTACGAGAAGGCGAAGAAGCTTCTTAACAGACTTCTCAATGTCGATAAGGGCAATACACAGGCGCACACATATCTTAGCGAGTGCGAAGCGCGTCTTCTTGAGAAGAAGAAGGAGATAGATCACGATTATACCAGGAATTCTCTCGAGCTCATCAAGAAGAAAGAAAAGGATGTTGAGGAGAAGAAGCCTCTTAGCGGTAACGATGTTATCGTGCCGAAGAGCACCTATAAGGAGCCTAGTAACGGCGCGATAACTGTGATAAATGTGTTGCTTGGAGTCGCTATTGGTGCGGCTATCATGTGGTTCTTGATAGTCCCTTCCATGAAGGCGGGCCTTAAGGAAGATAACAATAAGCAGGTAAAGAGCTATGTAGAGAAGATGTCAAGTGATAAGGCTGAAATCGCAAGACTCACACAGGCTCTTAAGGATGCTATAGAAGTTAATGATTCTCTTAAGTCGGGAACAAGTACTAACTCTACAGAGTTAGAGAATATCAAGGCACTTCTTCAGGCGAATGAGATGATCAAAGACGGTGACATCACCGGCGGTGTAGAGTTACTGAGTCAGTTTGGAAGCGATCAGCTTGTCGATGAGAATGCAAAGAAGCTCTATGACAGACTTCTTGGTAATAACTTCCTTGATGCATATAACGAATACATGAACCGTGCCAAGCAGGCAGCAGAAGGTGGTGATAATGCTGCAGCAGCCGAAGCCTACGCCATGGCATATAAGATAAATCCTACAAAAGAATCAGCAAGCGGTGCAGAAGAATCTTATCGTGCTGCAGGCAATGAAGCTGAGGCTACTAAGTATCAAGAGATTTTAAAAAATTACTAAACGGTTCTTAAATAACTAAACGGTAAAACTAATTGAAAGAAGGCGTATAATATGAATCTTGAAAAATTTACCGTAAAATCAAGAGAAGCCATAGAGGCTATGAGGGAAGCTGCCCTTTCCTTTGACAATCAGGAGTTTCGACAGGAACATCTGATGAAGGGACTTCTTGATGTAGAGGACAGTCTTATACTGACTCTCCTTAAGAATCAGGGTGTGGATACAGACAGTCTGATGACTGATCTTACGCACATGATCGAGAAGCTTCCGAGAGTTCAGGGCGGACAGGCTTACATAGGCAATGACCTTAATAAGGTCCTTACCTTCTGTGACAACACTGCTAAGAATATGGGCGATGAATATGTGTCGGTTGAGCATATATTCTTAACGCTCATAGAGTATGCAAGCCGTGAGATGACTGACCTCTTTAGACGATATGACATCAGTAAAGAAGCATTTCTTAAGGAACTCATGAAGGTGAGAGGAAATCAGAAGGTGACAAGCGATAATCCTGAAGCGACCTATGATTCTCTTAATAAGTTCGCAACTAATCTCACCAAAAGAGCAAGAGAACAGAAGCTTGATCCAGTTATAGGCAGAGATAGTGAGATAAGGAATCTTATAAGAATTCTCTCACGTAAGACTAAGAATAATCCTGTTCTCATAGGAGAGCCTGGCGTCGGCAAGACTGCCGTAGTTGAGGGACTTGCGCAGCGTATCGTAAAGGGCGATGTGCCTGATTCGCTGAAGGATAAGGATATATACTCTCTGGATATGGGCTCTATACTTGCAGGGGCTAAGTTCAGAGGCGAGTTTGAAGAAAGACTCAAAGCACTTCTTGATGAAGTGAGAAAAAGCGAAGGCAAGATAGTCCTCTTCATAGATGAGATACATACTATAGTCGGAGCAGGTAAGACAGAAGGCAGCATGGATGCCGGCAATATGCTTAAGCCTATGTTGGCAAGAGGAGAGCTTCACTGTATAGGTGCTACGACTCTTGATGAGCACAGAAAGTATATCGAGAAGGATCCTGCGCTTGAGAGACGTTTTCAGCCTGTTATGGTTGATGAACCGACAGTTGAAGATACGATATCCATACTTCGTGGACTTAAAGAGAGGTATGAGATATATCACGGAGTTAAGATAACTGATGGCGCTTTGGTAAGCGCAGCAGTCCTGTCTGACAGATATATATCCGATAGATTCTTACCTGATAAGGCCATCGATCTTGTCGACGAGGCGTGCGCTCTTATCAAGACAGAGCTTGATTCTATGCCATCAGAGCTAGATGAAGTAAAGCGTAAGATCATGCAGCTTGAGATAGAGGAGACTGCTCTTAAGAAGGAAACAGACAGCTTAAGTATGGGAAGACTCGAAGAGCTTAGACGTGAGCTTTCTGAACTAAGGGAGTCTTTCAAGTCTTCTATGGCAACATGGGAGAACGAGAAGAAGAGCGTATCTGCACTTAAGGAACTTAGAGAGAAGATAGACAGTCTCAACAGACAGATAGAGAAGGCTAAGGATAACTACGACCTCGATACTGCTGCAAGACTTCAGTATGGAGAACTGCCTAACCTTGTGGCAGAGTTAAAAAAGCGCGAAGAAGAACAGGGCGTCAAGAACATGAAGCTTCTTCGTGAAAGCGTAACAGATGATGAGATAGCGCGTATAGTGTCGCGTTGGACAGGTATACCTGTTGCAAAGCTTACAGAGAGTGAAAGAAGCAAGGTTCTTAACCTCGATGAAGCACTTCATAAGACAGTCATAGGTCAGGATGAGGGTGTTAAGCTAGTGTGCGAGGCAATCCTCAGATCGAAGGCTGGTATCAAGGATCCTTCTAAGCCTATAGGTTCGTTCCTGTTCTTAGGTCCTACAGGTGTAGGTAAGACAGAGCTATCTAAGGCGCTTGCAAAGAACCTCTTTGATGATGAACAGAACATGGTTCGTATAGATATGTCCGAGTATATGGAGAAACACTCCGTATCGAGACTTATAGGAGCGCCTCCAGGATATGTAGGCTTCGAGGATGGCGGTCAGCTTACAGAAGCAGTCAGAAGAAAGCCTTATTCAGTTGTACTCTTTGATGAGATAGAGAAGGCTCATCCTGATGTATTCAATGTACTCTTGCAGGTACTTGATGATGGCCGTATAACAGATTCGCAAGGCCGACTTGTAGACTTCAAGAACACAATCATAATACTTACATCCAACATAGGAAGCTCATACCTTCTTGAGGGAATAGCAGAGGATGGAAGCATCAAGAAAGAAGCTGCAGATATGGTCATGGCTGACCTTAGAGGTTCATTCAGACCGGAATTCCTCAATCGACTTGATGAGATCATCATGTTCAAGCCTCTTACGAAGGATAACATCTTCCACATCCTTGAACTTCAGGTTGCTGATATCAACAAGAGAATCGCGGACAGAGAGATATCTGTAGAGCTTACAGATGCTGCGAAGGATTATATCACAGAGCATGGTTATGATCCTGTCTTCGGTGCAAGACCTCTTAAGAGATATGTTCAGAAGAATGTGGAGACACTTGTCGCAAGGCATATTCTCTCCGATGAAGTAAAGCCTGGAGATACATTTGTGATAGATGTAGCGAATGGAGAGCTGGCTGTGAGGGAGAAGTAGAAGAAAACCCTTTATGACATCACTTTTTGTGAGTGCATAAAGGGTTTTTTTATGTTATAATTGATGTGTAGGTGTTATGATGTTTTTATGAATCGATTAATTGTTAGATTCAAAAGGAAATGTAACCTCGTTATACTTGCATTCAATGTTATATTTTGTACCGTAGCGGGTTTGAAGGAGTTCTACAGAGGAATGCAATAGATATATAAAGTTTCGCCATTCGACTTCTGTTTTAAATCCATTGGCTGAAAATTCCGTTGGAGTATCGGTAAAAAGCGAGTCGAATATTTCTTGAATTTTGAGTAGAAGAGAGTCAAGTTCTGTATCTTCTCGCAATTCATCAGGAAGATCATTATCTACTAATTCATTGTCTTCATTGTAGTTCCAGATAGGATAACAGTGATATTCAAGTGAGTATTTTAAAGTGTTCATTATTTGTCCTCCTTTGGTGTGGATTTTGGATTTGCACCAACAATATAACCATTGCTTCCGATGGTAACCGACTATGGTGCCGTGCTTTACTGCAAGCATTATATAGTGTGGCAGTCTTTTTTACGAAAATAGAAATAACAATTCAAGTCTCGCAGGGCGAGACTTGAATAAGGATGTGTTCTTGCTGATTGTTACTGAATACTATCGGTCTTAAATCTTTTTTCAACCTCTGCTTCGGTTATTCCGAGGGCTTTAGCTACATCAGATACGGTAATCTTACCTTCTTTAAGCAGCGTGAAGTAAGCTTCTGAAAGACCTTCAGCACGTCCGGTGGCTAGACCTTCAGCACGTCCAGTGGCAAGGCCTTCAGCTAATCCTTCATCTTTTCCTTTTACATAGCCACGATATTCAGCTCTCATCTCTTCCTGTCTTGCGTCCATGTACTGTTCCCTCCAGACGTCGTTGTTCTGCAATTCTTTCACCTTTGCATCGAGTGAACTTGTCAACTCATCACAGACCTTCTGTTTTCCTATGTAGTCAAGAAGCGATAATACGTCCTTTTCGGCACCATTAGGATTCTTGTAGCGAGCGTTCAGAAACACTGTGTACAGCCCGTCGGTATAAGGTGATTTAAGGTCGTCGTTAAGGATCTTGTTTACCTTGTACACAGGTAATCCGCGCTTGAAAAGATCAAAGTTGCAGATGAAGATAACATGGTTATCCTTCAGGTCCCTATAGAATTCACCTTTCTTTACGCACTCCATATCAGTTGCGCTGTGGTAGTATCTTGCGCGCTTTGGTATGTCATCGTTGTTACAAGTCTGCATCTCAACCGTGTACCAGGCATCTTCATCGTAGGCATGTACGTCTATGACTATGCCCTTAGATGAAGTGGTCTGCTTGAATTTCATCTGAGATCTTATCTTGATCTCTTTGATTTTCTTGCCAATAGCCAATTCGATTATTCTCTGGCAACAGTTTGGCATCGCTTCCATAACAGAATAAAACATGTAGTCGTCTGTTATCTGAATGTTTTTGAAATCATCATTATCCATACTGATTCCTCCTTGATTATAACATAAATAGTTATGTATAACAAGAACACATCCCCTATATATAGAATGTCAATTTCTCAGAAAAATGGGACAAGATTACGAAAAAAATTTTGTATCAATGATGATGTATAAAAAAGTATTATCCGATATAGTAGGAAGAATCGGAGCACCTATAAATCTTACAGCAACAGAAGACTTCGATACAGCAACATAAACCTTCAAGTATAACAGAGAAACGCTCGGTGAAACAAGTAAAGACGATCTCGTAATCATGTGGTATGATGAAGAGAATCTTGAGTATGTAGAACTTACAGATGCCGTACTTGATAAAAAAGGGCTGTCGCATTTTTAGTGCGACAGCCCTTTTGGCTCAGTGCGCAAGTCTCGACTTGAAGATTATCTTAGAAGAACTCCGTCAATTCTTCCTCTAACTCTGTCACTTTCTTTCTCATAGCCATAAGCCTTTTCTGAGTCTCTATATATCGACTGGCTATTCTTTTTTGTTCCTCAAGACTCTTTAGTGGAATCATGATATTCTTCAAGGATTCGAGAGGGAGGTTAGGAACGACCTCGCCCTTGCAACCGTTCTTAAGCTGCGCCTGGCCTGGCTTGCTGTCAAGATAGGCCTTGACATAGTACGGAAGTACCTTGGCGGTATCTAGCTCGACGATGTAGAGGTTGCCGTTGACAAGAAGGGTGGTGTCATCCTGTAAGGATACCACAGCAGTTTTGACTGGGAGACCGTTCTTGGTGATGATGAGGTCTGAGTCTTTGGCACAGTATTTGTTGAGGCGTGGTGCAAGTTCACTTAGGTAGGACAGGTCGTCGCTTATCACGCCGGTGTTCATGTCTGAGAGCATGAGAAGCCTTATGTCGGTAGGGTCGGTGCACACGAGCTTGTCAAGGTCAGCAGAAGGAAGCTGTGAGCCTCTCGTTACGCGCTTTATGAGACTTTCCAATGTCACGGAATCCTCTGAGATGTCAGGCTTATCGACGTATGACACAGGCGAGAGGTCGTAGTTACTTGCCTTGATATCATCAAGTGGCACGCGCTTAGCACTTCCTAGATGCTCTAGGATGCAATCGATGTCAGCGTCAGAGAGCATCTTGTTGCGCCTTCCGCTTGTATAGATATCGGTCGCGTCGACGAAAGATACGCTCTTGTTGCCGCGACTCATGACCATGATAGAGATAGCGATGCCGGTCTGCTCGAGGATCTTTCCAGGAAGCGAAATGACTGCCTCTATGAGCCCATTGTCGATGAACTCGCGGCGCATGGAGATATCCGAGAGGTTGCGCGTCGTGCTGTCAGCCATGATGCACACAGCTCTTCCTTTGTCGCTAAGAAGCTTAATGCAGCGCTTCGCGTAGAGCCAGTAAGGCGAGAAAGCATCGCCCTTTCCGGTGGTGCTTCGCAGTTCGCGGCCAAAAGGCGGATGACAGAACACGCGGTCATATGTGTTATTAAGTTCAAATGTATCAGCCTGCGATACCTCTATGCCACAGTCAAGTATAACGGCTCTCATCATAGCAATAGCGCGAACCATAGCATTTACCTCGTTGGCGAAAAAACTTGCTTCTATCCCTTCTAGAATACATTCTCTTATGAAGTTGATACTTCCTGCGCAAAGTTCTGCGCAGGATTTTTTCTTTTGCGGCTTAAGCAGCTTGATTGCCAGCTTGCTGATGTAATCAGGTGTTGGATCGTCCATGCGTGTATTCTCAAAAAGTAAGAATGCTGCGAATTCGTCGGTTGAACACTCGTGAGAGAGGTCTGTGACCATGTCCCAGTGAGGTCGTATCTCGGTGTCAAGAACAGATGCTAAGTCCTCATTGATATCGTATTCGGCGATGAATGCATCTAAACTGTCAGGTGGATTGCCACCGCACTTAGTTATGATATAGGCTGCGCAGTGCTCGAATAAGTGCTGCTTGTCACGCGAAGAAAAGTTGATCGATGAAAATGTTTTCTTAACCTTAATGGTATCTATAAGTTGAAGTTTTGATAAAGTAGCTTGTTTCATATGTACCTCCTTGTGTAGTACTAAAAAGAGTATAGCATAAAAGCGCTTGGGTGTAAAGAGAATATGCAAAACCAAAATTTGATAATAAAATATCAAGAAAATTTTTGTTGACAAGTAGGGGCGAAATGTGGTATATAAAAAATAAGAGATAGATTTGGTTGTTGAAAACCAAAAAACAAACACACACAAAATGGAGGAAAAGATTATGGGTAAGATTCAGAAAGCAACAACGATTGACATCAAGAAAGCGTGCACTTTCACGGGACACAGACCAGAGAGGCTTGCGCTTCCAGAAGAACAGGTCATAGCATTTATCAAGGAACAGGTTAAGAAGGCTATCGAGGATGGCTACACCTGCTTCATATCTGGTATGCAGAGGGGTGTGGACATATGGGCTGCAGAGGCTGTTTTGGAGGAGCGCAAGAACGGTCATGATCTTAAGCTCGTAGCCGCTTGTTCTTTTGAGGGGATGGAGAGAAGTTGGGATCTGGAATGGATTAAGCGGTTTAACCGCATCCTTAGGGAAGCCGATGGAGTCTACTTCATAGGAGACTATCCGTCTAGAGCGGCGCATTTTATGCGTGATGACTGGCTTGTTGATCATGCGTCAAGGCTCATAGCAGTCTACACGGGTGCGCCAGGCGGCACGAAGCACACTATGGAATACGGTGTGAAGAAGGGCTTGGAGGTTATAAGGATATGAAAAGGTTAGTCAGGGGCGAGTGCACTTGTTATGCCGGATTATGGGGAGGTGAAAGAACTGATGAAAATATATAAAAGAACAAAAGAAACTGAATCCATCTTCGGGATGGCGAACTTAAATCCCAAGCATACAGGCCTGGCGGTTGATATATGGACAGATCATAACGGGATTTCAAGGCCGGTTTCACTTAGAGGAACACCGAGGGTTAAGATTGGAACAAGGGGATTTTTTGAGATGTCAGTGACTATTGAGGGTGTTCCGCGAATCTTAGAAAAGTCCGGTACTATGAAAGCTTCGGATCTGAAGAAGTGCGAGGAAGCCATAAGATATGTCGGACGTAATGCAGACTTGTTTTTGAAGCATTATATGGATGCTTCTGAAACATTTGACGATGATGATCTGAAAAATGCTTTGAGAGTGCGAGGTGATTACGAGTAGATGAAAAAATTAGTAAAAACTTCAGAATACATAGAAGCCATGGAAATCGTAAATCCAAGGCTTTGTAAGAATATGACTATTCAGATAGAGGTGGTGCAACTAGACGAAGGTCCTATCCCTCATGTGCATGTATATCACGATAAGACAAGGGATCCTAAAAGATGCTCCTACATAAGATTAGATAAGGCAGAGTATTTAACTCATCATGGGGGTTCGAAGGTAATCCCGCTTCCACCGAATCTTAAGAAGGAGTTCATAGAGGTTATGAATTCGACTTGGGAACGTCAGATAATAGAGACCTCATCAGGACTTAGGCCAGCAACTGGGTATGAAGCAGCAGTGCTTATATGGGTAGATACATATGAGGATGACAGGCTTGATAAGTTCAACGTCGACGAGAGAGGCGATATAGTGCAGCTGGATTACTCGGCTTTGTAGTTCAGAGAATGAGAAAGGAGAAGGTTATTATGAAGAAGTACATTAAAAGTTCAGAAGAAATATATGCGTCGTCTATGTCGAGAATACTCTCACAAGCTAAAACAAATCATGTAGCCACACTGACTGCATTTGTAACATCAGATGACTTTGAGAGACCAAATACTACATCAAGACAATCTAAAACCCAAAACAAAGCAAGGAATAGAAGGTTATCTGATGATTTGCAACGCTTGTTATATGGCTTTAGTAGAATCAGAGGGCAGTGGGCAGAAGGTGATGAGGATATTGCAGAAGAAGAATCATATTATGTTATATGTCCAAGAACTATTACATATGAGCACTTTGAAGAGGATATGCTTAGATTAGCCAAGATATATGAGCAACAAGCTGTGGTTATCTGGAATTATGAACTTCAAACGGGGTATCTGTATTACACTGATGATTACAAGACCTACAAAATTGTAGAGACATTTCATAGTTTGAATGTAACTTCTGAAATCAAAGAAGTATGGTCTATGTACAAACGTAATAAATTCGTATTTGCTAGTTTAGATGATGTGTTCTACGTGGATTCGGCTACAGAAATTGGTAGTATTGGTGGCGGAGCATCTGCTTATTATGGCAGGAAAATGCGTCGAAAAGAATTATTCTCAGAAGGTTGAAGTAATCAGGATTTCACGCAGATGTACCCTGATTTGTGATAGGAGCCAAAACTATGCCTAAGATTTATTCATATACAGCAATTCCAAATAGGATTTGGACAAGTGAAAGGAGGATTTTACTATGAAGTTATACGTGAAAGCAACAAAAGAAAATATTTATTCTGGAGAAGAACTTAAAGTTAATGATTTAAGTCAAATACTAAAAGTGGCTGAGAGTCATCCTTTGTGTTGTATATCTGCCATAACAGAGGCTAACTCTTCAGATGATATTGCTCGTAAAAGAGCTACATCTGATTTGGAAGGGGAGATAGCTAGTTCTTATGATTATGTTTCAATATATGGTGGTTGGGTAGATTCAAATAATGAGGATACCGTGGAAGAGAGTTTTATTGTCATTGGCCCTAAATATAAGAGCATGGATGAGCCGTTTGCCATTTCATACAATAAGCGTATTTTGGCGGATTTTAAATATAACATGGTCGGTCTCTGTAGAAAATTCCATCAAGCAGCAATTTTAATGATTACATATGCTGAGAAAGAGGATGAACTTGAATTAAGTCAGTCAGAGATAAGACGACAGTTATATCGTCAATTTATGAATCCCAATTATATAGACAAGGATAATTGGGAAAGTAATAGACTTAATTATGATAATGAAAGTGATATGTATGAGAAATTGTCAGATCCTGAATACGAAGCTGTAGACTTTCATAATATTGACGGATATTGGCTTAATAAATCAGGAAATATTACTAATGTGTTTCATAATATATCCTCGAAACAGATAGGTGATTATTTTAGTACTATAGCAAGAGATACAGGGACTCAGAGATTTACTCTGATGAGTAGCACTATGATATACTCATCGGCATATATACCTAGAAATCAGGCATATGTGAATATGGTTAGGACTTTATCAAAAAGCATGTCTTTGAATGATAGAAAAAAGTGTATCCGTGCTCAGAGGGAGAATGCATATTATAGGAAACTCAATGAATACAAATATAACAGATACTTTTAATTATCCATATGGAGTTAGGAGAGACTATACCAAAGATTTATACCTATACTGCAATTCCAAATAGGACTTGGATGGATTCCATCTAATAGTATTAATTCTATTGAGGTATACGTACATACTGATGATAGCGGCATGATTCCGCATTTTCATGTTAGAAAATATTCTAAGAATGGTCATCCGGAATGGGAAACGTGTATTAAATTTGATAGTGCTGAATATTTTCTTCATGGTAGATACAAGGATAGATTGCCAAAGGGTGTAGCTTACGAGATGAATAAGATGTTCAAGGAAGTTAATCCTAAGCGAAGAGGGCTTACTTTCTGGCAATCTGCTATAGATGATTGGAATAATAATAACTCTTTTATACAACTGGATCAGGATCTTGAACAACCTGATTACTGTGAATTGCAGTAATAAGGCAAATATATAAAGGATAGGAGGTATAGTTATGAGATTCTATGATATTGAAATCGAGTTGGAAGAATTGGTAGATGAAGAGTCGGAAGCAGATAGCAAAGTTACTGCGAAAAGCTTGAGGGATCGTAGAAGACTCGAAGATGAAAGAGCGGATGCTATACATAAGGAGTGCGTCTGTATGGACTCTAAGCTTGGTAATAAGGGATATTTTTTTCTGTACAATCATATAGGAGATTATTATGATCTAGGCTTGATAGCTGTTGATGATATAGATGTGTATGGGCTTGTAGATGCATTTGTAAAGAAGAGCAAGTATGAAGCACACGATATAGATATCCAGGAGACGTCGTATCTGGCTATGTATTATGAAATGCTTCAAGGGCCGTGGCACAAGCAGCCGGCGCGTATGATCATGAGAAGGTACGGGATATGCGACCTCGAGAACAGGAAGGGGTTTATGAGCCCGGACAGGCTTGAATTCAACGATATGATCGCCGCGAAGTACAAGAAGGATGAGGTCTACAGTGCGATCGCTGATTATTATAGCGCTGAGAATCTTGTTGAGGAGCTTGACAGGATATATGAGGGGTGCGATTATGACGGCAACTATGGGCATCCGGTGCACTATATCATAGAGACTGACGATGACAAGATGAGAGACCGCGTGGCGGAGGCTCTGGTGCAGGCTTTGCTTGGTGCGGGGCGTGTGAAGAATCAGAGGTATTCGACGGTGAAGCTTGAGCCTGATATGCGCATAGATGTGGCGCACTGTGAGGGGCTTTACTCGCTTGCAAAGGGCGGGACGGTGGTGCTTGACTTCTGTAAGAGTGCTCAGGATGAAGAAAGGTCTGTTAGCTACGCTAAGTATGCGTACATCGAGGACCTCGGGCGCATCATAAGGCGCAACTGCCTTGATGTGCTGACGATCATTTGCCTGCCGATGGAATCTAAGAGAATCAAGGAAAGGCTCTATGAGAGTACTCCGAGGTGCACTTACGTGGAGATCAGGGAGGGGCTTGCAGATGTGGCGCAGGCTATCAAGTACCTGAAAAAGTGCGCTAAGGAGCACAGAATCCGCACAGATAAGGCTTTGCTTAGCTGTGTTAAGGAGGGACATACTTATCTGATGCCTGAGCTTAACGAGTTCTTCGACATCTGGTATGCGGCGAAGCTTAAGACTACGGTTTATAAGCAGTATAAGGATATGTCTGAGGCCAAGGCTTACGTGAAGAAGAGGGCAGCTGAGGGCGCAGGCTTTGCTGAGCTTGAGTCGATGATTGGTCTTGAGAAGGTCAAGAAGCTTGTGCAAAATGCAGTGGACAGCTGTAAGGCTGAGCATATCCTTAAGGATAAGGGCTTGCCTGAGTATACTGTGTCAAGCCATATGGTTTTCACTGGTAATCCAGGTACTGCTAAGACTACGGTTGCGAGACTTGTAGCGAGGATACTGAAGGAGAACGGGGTTCTCTCTCGTGGGCATCTCGTGGAAGTAGGGCGTAAGGACCTTGTGGGGCAGTATGTAGGCTGGACTGCGCCACTTGTGAGACGTAGATTCAAGGAGGCGATAGGTGGCGTACTCTTCATAGACGAGGCTTATTCGCTGGTTGACGGAAGGGACAAATCATTTGGCGATGAGGCGATTAATACGATCGTGCAGGAGATGGAAAACCACAGGGATGAGCTGATAGTTATATTTGCGGGCTATCCGAAGGAGATGGAGGAGTTCCTTGAGAGTAATCCAGGGCTTCGCTCGCGTATCGCTCACTATGTGCATTTCGACGATTACAGCAAGGAGGAGCTCTGCGCGATAGCAGAGCACATCGCTCGTGGGATGAAGCTTGTGCTCGATGAGGGCGCAAAGGCGCGCATAGCTGAAGTGATGGAGGAGGCGAGAACCCACAAGGACTTTGGCAATGGCCGCTTCGTGCGCAACGTGATCGAGAAGGCGTGGCAGGCGCAGAAGGCAAGGCTTATCCATGGCGACATCGAGAACATCGGGCGCGAGGAAGCGAGGGTTATAACGGCTGCTGATGTGGTGGTTGAGAAGGACATGTGGGGGAAGAAGGAGGAGAAGAGGGGAATAGGGTTTGTGTGAATGCGAGACTTGAATATTGACTTTTATGTCGCATTTGTGTATAATACAAAGCAAGAAAGTTAAATCGCGAACGGAGGTGATTATATGCCTGATTCAAAACAGATTTTGGACCTTGCAAGAAGGAATAATGGTGTTATTACGACAGCTATGATTGTTGATTCTGGTTTATCTAGAGGAAGTCTAAAGTATCTGACTGATATAGGGAGTCTTGAACGTGTTTCTAGAGGTGTGTATACCTTGCCTGATGCGTGGGAAGATGAGTTTATTAATGTTCAGGCTCGTTATAAAAGAGGTATATATTCCCTGGACACGGTTTTGTTTTTGTGTGATCTCACAGATAGGACCCCGATAAGGTTTCATATGGTTTTTCCGTACTCTTATAATTTATCGAATGCCAAGAAGGAAGGCATATTGTGTAGTGGTTCTAAAGAGCCTTTTTATAGTCTTGGCGTGACGGATTTAATAACTCCGGGTAAGAATATTGTTAAGGGGTATTGTGCTGAGCGTACTTTATGTGATGTTTTGAAAACAAGAAATCATGTGGATGTGCAGGTTGTGACGGATGCATATAAGCGATATGTTGTGAAAAAGGATAGGAATATTCCTCTTTTGGTTGATTATGCGCGAGTATTGGGTGTTGAGAAGAGAGTTAGAGCGTATCTGGAGGTGTTATTGTGAAACAATATCGAGATGACATGGAGGAGGTGATGAACATGATAATTCCTATGAATAGAAGTCTTATAACAGAATATGATGAGGAGAAGACTCTTGCGTTCTTGAGGAAGGAAAGTTATGATGATGGGGTTGAGGAAGCCACTGTTGAACATGTTATAAATCTTATGGAGACTATGAATCTGCAGGTGGACGTGGCACTGGATGCTCTTAAGATTCCTGAGGAAAGAAGACCTGCTATCAAAGTAGCTGTTGAAGAGCAATTGAAGGAGAAAGTATAATCTCGTATTTGAAGATATAAAAAACAAAAGTCTCGTAGTTCTTATAATATGGGGATTACGGGACTTGTTTTGTATAACCATGCGGAGGTGATAAATATATAATCCCATTCCCCCCAATTAGTCCTTGACAATCCCCATTACATAAGATATACTCATTACTTGTGGTCTCCTCGATTTTTTAGGCCTCTAAAAAATCGGGGGGTACAGTTTTTGTTGTATTATGCCTAAGAATATGCTATAATAATTCAAGTGTGTTCAAATGTCCTGTGATGGTAATTGTTGCCTTTGCACATTGCATGACCAGGATTGTTATATAGATACGATAACCAAAGATGGCTCTTTGGGTGGCGAAGCGCACTCAAAAATCCGAGAGGTATATATTATGGAATGGTATGTTATTAAGTCGATGTCAGGGCAGGAATTGCCTGTTGTTAATAAGATTCAGATGTGTATGGCTTATGAGGATGTTTCTTTTAAGGCAAGAGCGTTCGTGCCGAGAGTCAAGCGTAAGAGAAAGTACATGGGAGCGTGGCATATAGAAGAGAGAGTTCTCTTCAGTGGATATGTATTCGTAGAGATCGAGAAAGAAGATCTCCTTGCGTTCCGTGATTTTCTTCGTAGATATGGGCAGACGGTTCGCTTCGTGAACACGGATGGCGAAATGCTTCCTATAACCGAAGCAGAGAGGCAGTACATCAAGCATCTCATCGGTGAAGATGAGGTGGCGCAAGTTTCTGTCGGCTATATAGAGGGCGATAAGGTGTATGTGACTGATGGTCCGCTTGTGGGGCGCGAAGGCGACGTGGTGAAGATCAACAGACATAAGAGGGAAGCTGTGGTGGCGATACCATTTATGGGAGATGTGGTCCGTGTTACTCTGCCACTGGAGATCGTATCGAAGACAGGCAAATCGGATGCAGAAGCCGATGAGCCTGATAAAGATATATGAGAGGTTCTTATGAAATCCGGCTCTAAACACTTCAAACTTCAGCATTGGCATGTGATTGCCATCATGCTGATCATATATGATATCATCGCGATGGGCGCGTCTTACGCGTTCGCGCTTTTTATAAGATTCGACTTAAAGTACTCTGCGGTTCCTAAGGAGTACTTTAACGCTTATATAAGGTTCCTGCCTATATACCTCGTGCTTGGCATACTGATATTCGGCTTTTTTAGGCTGTACCGCAGTATCTGGAGATTCGCAAGCTACAGAGAACTGGTAAATGTATCCGAGGCTTGCTTTATCACGACTATACTACATGCTGTTGGCATAACGCTTATCTTTCATCGGATGCCGTTATCCTACTACTTGGTAGGAGCGCTGCTGCAGTACTGCCTGGTACTGGGCATAAGATTTGGGTACAGATTCATCAATCTCATGCGCGGTAGAAGAAGTAACGACGCTAAGCTTACGAACGTACTTATCATAGGCGCAGGTTCCACAGGAAAGCAGCTTCTTCGCGAGATCAAGATGCTTCCTAACTTCAACGAGCGCGTTGTTGGCTTCATCGACGATAATGCCAACAAGTTCGGTCGTTACATCGACGATGTGAAGGTCCTCGGTAACCGAGATGACATACTTCGCATCTGCAACGATTACAATGTTAAGAAGATATATATGGCACTTCCTAGCGCCACAGCAGCGGAGAAGCGCGATATATTTAACATATGTGCGGAGACCGAATGTGAGATCAAGAGTCTTCCGAATATATATGAGATCGCAAGTACAGGCGTTAACTACAACGCTCTTCGTAACGTATCTACAGAAGATCTTCTTGGCCGTGACCAGATCAAGGTCGACATGAACGAGATCTATGATATGATCAATGGCAAGACTGTTCTCATAACAGGCGGTGGCGGCTCTATCGGAAGCGAGATAGCATTCCAGGTAGCGAAGCACAATCCTAAGCTTCTCATAATCTTCGACATATATGAGAATAACGCTTACGCAATCCAAAACAAGATAAGAAGAGAAATCCCAGGCTGTAACTTAGAGACTCTCATCGGTTCAGTGAGAGACTCAAGAAGAGTGAATGACATCTTCAAGAAGTACAGACCTGATATCGTATATCATGCAGCTGCACATAAGCATGTTCCGCTTATGGAGGACAGCCCTTGTGAAGCAATCAAGAACAATGTCATCGGCACCTACAAGGTTGCTTACGCAGCTATGATGTACGGCGCCCAGAAGTTCGTGCTAATAAGCACTGACAAAGCTGTCAACCCAACTAACATCATGGGCGCAAGCAAACGTCTGTGCGAGCTTGTCATACAGTCCTTCGACAAGATGATCAAGGAACATCAGGAATGTGCGCTTCCTGTGCTTCATGTGCATGAAGAGGACGGTACGATGTATCCAATCGCTAAGGGAACCCAGAGGTATGACGAGAACAATAATCCTGTCTTCACATTCCCAGGACAGGACAATAAGGGACATAGGAAGGCTCAGACAGAGTTCATGGCTGTGCGCTTTGGCAATGTCCTCGGTTCTAATGGCTCAGTTGTGCCAATCTTCAAGGAACAGATAAGGAACGGCGGTCCTGTCACAGTCACTCATCCTGACATAATCAGGTACTTCATGACGATCCCTGAGGCTGCAAGCCTCGTGCTGCAGGCTGGCGCTTACGCAAAGGGTGGCGAGATCTTCGTCCTCGATATGGGTGAGCCGGTGAAGATCGTCGACCTCGCCAAGAACCTTATAAAGCTCTCTGGCCTTAAGCCTGACGTGGATATCAAGATAGTCTATACAGGTCTTCGCCCTGGCGAGAAGCTTTTCGAGGAAAAGCTCATGAAGGAAGAGGGCATGAAGAAGACCCCTAACAACCTCATACACATCGGCCATCCGGTCGAGTTCGGCGTAGAAGAGTTCCTCAAGGGTCTTAGTGACCTCATGAAGGTCTCTTACGAGAACTGCGACGCAGTGAAGCTCATGGTTGAGAGGATGGTGAATACTTACTATCCAACGGAAACTATCAGTGAAGAGCTGGTCGCTGAGTACGATGAGAGAATCGAGAGGATAGTGGGGCATAGGTTTGCGCCGAGGGTGTGGGAAGAAGAGTAAGGATAATCTCTTATGATAGTTACAGTCCATCATATAGCGATAATAGTGAGTTCGGAAGAAAGCCTAGACTTCTATAAGTTACTGGGCTTTAGAGAAAATTATCGACGTGTACGTGATTATGATACTGTGGTTCTTATGAATCATGAGTGTGGTATCGAGTTGGAGATATTCGTCGATCCTAGACATCCAAAGCATCCGATTGACGGCAGGGAACTTCCTATCGGTTATAGACATATGGCACTTAAAGTTGACAATCTCGAGAGTGAAGCAGAGCGCTTATGCTCTCTTGGAATCGATGTTGGTGACATGGGAACTGACTGGAAGGGGCAAAGATACTGCTTTGTCAGGGACTATGATGGAATAGTAGTAGAATTACATGAGTGATAAGCTGGAGAGAGTAAGATTATGCAGACGTTGGGAAAGATAATAGTTGGATTAACTGCAGTCGCTGCCGGAATGGGTGTGGTTGCTGCGATTAAAAAGCCTAGTTCTGTATATAAGAACAAGCCGGAAGAAAAGAACCCTATGGAGGGGAAGAAAGTACGGTTTGTGGAAGATGAAAATGAATCTGAAAATGCTGACGGTGTAAGAGGACATCTGGAAGCTATCGGTGAGACACAACACAAGGCAGGCGTATACGAGAAGTATGTAAAGCGTATCCTTGATGTGATTCTATCCTTTGGCGGTCTGGTTGTCCTCTCGCCTGTTTTTTTGATACTCAGTCTCTGGATTGTGATTGACGATCCAGGACCTATTCTCTTCACTCAGAAGCGAATAGGAAGAGATAAGCAGTACTTCAAGCTTCATAAGTTTAGATCTATGAAGCTGTGTCCTCCTCATAATGTACCTACACATATGCTTGAGAATCCAGAACAGTATATAACTAAAGCTGGTAAGTTCATAAGAGCACATAGCTTGGATGAACTTCCACAAATCTGGGATATATTCGTAGGTAACATGAGTGTAATAGGTCCAAGACCAGGACTTTGGAATCAGGACTTACTTACAGCTGAGCGTGATAAGTACGACGCTAATGATATCAAGCCAGGACTAACTGGCTGGGCGCAGATTAATGGTAGAGATGAACTTGAGATACCTGTGAAGGCGAAGCTTGATGGAGAGTATACTCAGAATCTAGGACTTAAGATGGACATGAAGTGTTTCTTAGGTTCAGTTGGTGTATTCGCTAAGGATGATAGTGTTGTCGAGGGCGGAACAGGTGAGATGAAGAGGAATGGTAGATGAAGAAAGTGCTCATAACAGGGGCAAATTCATATATTGGTGTTAGTTTTGAAGAGTATGTTAAGGAACACTATAGTTCTGAACTTACTGTTGATACCATAGACATGATTGATGGAACTTGGCGTGAGAAGGACTTCTCTGCTTATGATATAGTTTATCATGTAGCAGGCTTAGCTCATGCTGATGTAGGCAAGGTAGATGAGGCTACGAAATCTAAGTATTATGCAGTTAATACTGATCTTGCTATCGAAACTTGCCAGAAAGCTAAGGGTGATGGTGTTAAACAGTTCGTGTTTATGTCGTCTGCTATAGTATACGGTGATTCTGCTCCGTATGGCAAGAAACGTAGGATTACAAAGGATACAAAGCCACATCCAGCTAACTTCTACGGTGATAGTAAGTGGAAAGCGGACAAGGGTGTTAGAAAGCTTGGTGATGAGAACTTCACTGTAACGGTTCTTCGTCCGCCGATGATATATGGTAAAGGAAGCAAGGGAAACTATCCTACCTTAGCAAAGATGGCTAAAAAACTCCCAATCTTTCCAGATGTTGTAAATGAAAGGTCGATGCTCTACATCGAAAATCTCTGTGAGTTCTTGTGTCAGGTGATGATTAGAGGAGAGGGTGGGACCTTCTGGCCACAGAATAAAGAATACAGTAGGACTAGCGAGGTTGTGAAACTTATCGCTAAAAGCACTGGCCATAAGATATTAGTTAGTAAGGCATTTAATTGGGGAGTTGCTTTAGCAAGCAAAATTCCAGGCAAAATAAGCGGCTT